>JGI12104J13512_1000007_pt1 | contig 266078 bp, 221 predicted proteins | sample TerdegcTABiofilm_FD_13512 | JGI IMG/M metagenome (IMG submission 13512)
ATCTGGATGAGGTTATATCTCAATTCAGACTTTCAGGAAGCATCTATGAAGGTCATATAGAAAGAGATGTGAAAGGTGTGGAATGGAGTACAGGTAATTTAGGACAGGGTCTTTCCGCTGGAGCAGGATTTGCTCTCGCTTCCAGAATAAATAATATTCCTTATAATGTGTATGTCTTGATGGGAGATGGAGAACAACAAAAAGGACAAATCTCGGAAGCAAGAAGATTTGCTATTAAATATCAATTGAATAATCTCACTGCTATCGTAGATTATAACGAACTCCAGATAAGCGGACATATCCATTCCGTGATGCCACAAAATATAAAAGCTAACTGGGAATCAGATGGCTGGAAAGTTATTGAAATTGATGGTCACAACTATCAGGAAATACTTTCCGTCCTTCAAATGACCAGAGAAAAGGATTATCCCTTGATGATTTTAGCTCATACCGTGATGGGAAAAGGTGTTCCTTTTATGGAAAATCAGGCTAAATATCACGGTTCTGCTTTGAATGAAGCTCAATTAGAAGAAGCTTTACAATATCTGGGCCAACCCAATAAGCTGGAAGATTATAAAAAGATGAGAGCAGAATTCCAGCCAGCAAAGCAAAAGACCTATGAGATTAAATATGCTCTTCAATGTGACCTAAAATCTGGCAATCCTATACTTTATGAAAAATCTACGGACAATAGATCTGCCTGGGGAAACGCTATAGCTGATTTAGCAGAAATCAATAAAAACAATCCTACTCCTATTGTGGTAACTGATTGTGATTTGCAAACCAGCGTTAAAACAGCAGGTTTTGAAAAAGTTACACCCGACCGTTTTTTCCAAAGTGGCATAATGGAACATAATACTGCTGTGCTTTCAGGTGCTCTTTCTACCTGTGGAATCCAGACTTTCTGGTCTGATTTTGGAGTGTTCGGTCTGGATGAAGTTTATAATCAGCAAAGGTTAAATGATATTAATCACACCAATCTTAAAGTGGTGTTAACTCATACTGGTCTGGATGTTGGTGAAGATGGTAAAACACACCAATGTATAGATTACATTGGAATCGTTCGCAACTGGTATGGATTTCATCTGATTATTCCAGCTGACCCTAATCATACTGACCGCATAATCCGCTGGTTAATAGATAAACCTGGAAACTATGTAATAACAATGGGAAGATCTGCTCTTCCGTTAATCCTGAAAGAGGATGGCACACCTTTTTATAGTTTGAACTACGATTTTGATTATGGAAAATGCGATATATTGCGAAAAGGGAACCAGGGAACTGTAATGGTCTCTGGAACACCTATCGGTAATGCTTTAAAAGCAGTTGACTCTTTGAGAGAAGAAGGAATTAATCTGCAGTTGATTTATGTCTCCGGTCCTCTTGCACTTAATCGTGAAACCTTAATTCAAGCTGCAAATACTGGAGTTATCTTCAGCATTGAAGACCATAATATCCATAGCGGTTTAGGCTCTATTATTGCAGATCGTTTAGCCGAAGAAAATCTTTCTGCTCACTTAATCAAAATTGGAGTTAAAAATTACGGAACCAGTGGTACTTCTATCGATTTATATAAAGCTGTCGGTCTGGACTCTGAATCTATTAAACAAAGAATAAAGCAAGAGCTATTAAATAAAGATTGACATTTAGTCCTTGTTTATTCAAAAAGATTTCAGAAAAGATACTATTTAGGAGCAAGAGATGAAGAAGTTCTTAAATACTTATGATGAAGATTGTATTGCCTGTCATGCTTGTGAAACTATCTGTGCTCGCACTTATTTTAAAGTAGATGACCTGGAGCGATCTCGCATCCGTATTAAAGAGCAAGAGAAATCTGCTCATATAGTAGCCTGCAATCAATGTGAGACCTGCGTAAAGGTTTGTCCAACTCTGGCATTAACCGTTAATGCACAGGGAGTAGTTTTAGTTAATAATCGTCTCTGTGTAGGTTGTTATATGTGCATTGCTGCTTGTCCCAATGAATCAATGTTTCGTTATCTGGGTGGCATAATTCCCATAAAATGCATTGCCTGTGGCTTATGCCTGGATAGTTGTCCTACTGAAGCAATCAGAATAGAAGAAAAACAGGAGAATTAATAATGACAGAACGAAAAGTGTTGGCTGAATTTCCTTATGAACTAAAACCTGTAGAAAAAGGTTATAATCGCAGGACTTTATATATCAATCTTAGCACGAAAGCAATAGAATCCCGTCCTGTAACAGATTTGATGATAGATAAATTTGTTGGTGGAAAAGGATTTGACCTCTATTTAATGTGGCATTCAGTTAAAGATACCACCAGATGGAATGATCCTGAGAACGAAATTTGCATTGCATTTGGTCCTCTTTGTGGAAACACCAATTATCCAGGAAGTGGAAAATCCATTGTCACAACTATTTCACCTCTTACGGATATTCCTATAGATTGCAATGTCGGAGGACACTTTGGACCTTACGCCAAGTTTTCTGGCTGGGATGCCATAGAAATTCAAGGCAAATCAGAGGAAGAAATCATTGTCTTTATAGATGGTGATACGGGAATAGTGCAAATACTTTCTGCACCAGATGAAGAGATAAATAGCCATATCCTGGCAGAAAGACTTATTGCTGAATTTGCAGATAATCCCAATGGCTATCAATATGTTTCCGTGGTTTCCAGCGGAAAGGCAGCAGAATATGTTCCCATCTCTTGTTTGAATTTTTCTTTCTGGGACAAAAGAAGAAAGATGGCAAGGTTAAAACAGGCAGGTAGAGGTGGAACAGGAATGGTTTTTCGGGATAAAAAGATTAAAGCGCTGGTGGTTAAATATTCCGGATTAAAAGGTGACACTAATCATCCCGTAGACCTGGAGACTTTGCAGAAAACCGGTATCAAACTCCATAAAGAAATAGAAGAAGGCGATGATAAACAGAATAGAATGCGTCAAGTGGGAACTGCTCATCTGGTTGAAATAATGAATGATTACGACCTCCTGCCTATTAAGAACTTCAAATATGGACAAATGGAAGAAGCTAAAGGGCTGGCTTCCTGGGAATTCAAAAAACTGTTCACACAGGGATTACCTGATGGATGCTGGTTTGGCTGTTCTCTTTCCTGTTGTAAGGCAGTGGATAATTTTATACCCAGAACCGGACCTTATAAAGGACAAAAAGTGACCGTTGATGGACCTGAATATGAAACCGTTGGAGGTTGTGGCTCAAATCTTTGTATCTGGAATGCCAGAGATGTGGTAGAACTCAATTTCTATTGTGATACCTATGGCATTGATACCATTTCCTTTGGTACGAGTTGTGCTTTTGCTATGGAATGCTATGAATATGGAATACTAAATAAAGAACGCACTGGAGGTCTTGATCTCAGCTGGGGAAACGCTGACAGTGTTTTTGAATTGATTCATCAAATGGGACGAGGTGAAGGTTTTGGGGTGATAGTTGGACAGGGTGTACATAAAATGAAAGAGATTTTTGCGCGTGAATATGGCGCCGACCCAAAACTATTACAGGATATAGGAATGGAAGCTAAAGGTCTGGAATATTCTCAATATATGTCCAAAGAATCTTTAGCTCAGCAAGGCGGTTATACCTTAGCCCTGAAAGGACCTCAGCATGATGAAGCCTGGTTAATCTTTATGGATATGGTCAATAATCAGATTCCCACTTTTGAAGATAAAGCCGAAGCTCTCCACTATTTTCCTATGTTCCGCACCTGGTTTGGCTTACAGGGTCTATGCAAACTTCCCTGGAATGATATAGAACCTGCCAATAATGCGGAAACTGATGAACCAGCAAAAGTTCCTGAGCATGTGCAAAATTATATTGATATCTATACTGCAATCACAGGAAGACCACTGGATAAGGAAGAACTCATTCGCCAATCGGAAAGAGTTTATAATTTTCAAAAGGTTTTCTGTATGAGAATGGGTAAAGGTCGTCGCATAGATGATATTCCACCTTATAGAGCAGTTGGTCCTGTCACAGAGGAAGAATATCTTTCTCGTCAAGAACGCTATGATAAACTGTTAAAGAAAAAACAAGGAATAGACCCCGAAGGTAAGTCTACTCAAGAAAAAATGGCTCTCCTTCGTGCTTATAGAGAAGACCAGTATCAGCAACTGGTAGATGCAGTCTATAAAAGAAAGGGATGGACTAAAGAAGGAATTCCCACAATTGAACATCTGAAAAGTCTGGGAATGGACCTTCCTGAAGTAGTAGAAGTAGTTAAACGCTTTCTATAATATTCCATCGTTCTTTCTGAAATTACTCTAAGTAAGGAAAATAAATCCTGAAAGTGTAAGTATCATTATGAGAAAAGCTTAGAGGATTATTTTTATAATAACTGTTAAAGTATTCTCTTTCAGAATATTCCCTTTTCTCCCTTAGCTCTTTCTTAGCTCTCCCTTAGCTCTTTCTTAGCTCTTTTCATAAGTGAGAGGCAGGAAAGCGTAAGGATAGAGAAACTTTTGCTGATTTTAAAGTAATATAAGCATCTATATGATTTGGTTAGTTATAACCTTTTCATAATAAAGTAAATATAAAAAAGGTCTTGCTTTTTATACCTAAAGATATATGGGCAAGACCTTTTATTTTAAGCTGTTTTTAAATGAACCAGCTTTTAATTTAAGTTTATTTCATTAAAACCATTTTACGACTGGACGAATATTTACCTGATTTCATACGATAGTAATAAACACCACTGGTAACGGGATTACCATTTTGATCCCTTCCATCCCAAACCAGATGCTGAATACCATCTTCTTTAGAATCAATATCCCAGGTTCTCACTATCTGACCTTTTTGGTTAAAGATAGTTATTTGAACAGGTTCACTTTTGGTTGTAGAGAAAGAAATGGTGGTACTGGGATTGAAAGGATTAGGATAATTTCCAATTAACTGAGCCACTTGTGGTGTCTCTATAGCATCGTTAACAGGAACATCACTCCAATCGGATAACATCCGAGCAGTCACCTGTGGAGTTTGATTGAATTGATTTACCAGCACCCAGATATTGAAATTTCCTGTCGGAATGGGCTGTCCAATATAATCTACATCATAGAAAGTAGTGCGGAAGACTATTGAGCCCGTATCGTCAATTAAAGTATAGTTTTGTCCCGTAGCAAAGATTCCGGTCTCGGAGAAATGAGCATTTCTAATGCGCACTAAGCGAGCTTGATAAGTGGCAACATTGGCATTAATTTGAGCTATAGTAACAGTGGGCACATTAATTTCATTGTTAGAAGAAGTTGCAGGACCTGGATCTATTACCGGTGTCAATTGTAGCATATTATTATAATAGGCAATAGTCCCCGTTAGACCTGTGATTCCATCCAGTAGATTATAGGTGGTAGTTATAACACCTGAAGGATCGTCAATCAGAATTCCAGCCTGATAATCTTGAACATATTTTTGATGTCTAAAGTTTTGCTGGAAAGTTAAAACCACCTTTCCTGATACCATATATACGGTTCCATCTCCTGCAGTTTGAGCTCTCAATTCAGTTAGATTACTAACTACTATGGGAAAGAAATAGTTTGCGGTAGCAATATAGCTGGGAGCATAGCCACTGGCATAAGCTCTTGCTTTGAGAGTGGTATTAGTATGTAAAGATATAGGAGTGTTATATACTGGAGAAGATTCAGTGGGATCTGTCCCATCTAAAGTATAATGGATAGTAGCACCTGGAGTAGTTGAACTTATCGTTACAGAAATAGGCCCAGTGTAGACACCCCCTGGAGGATTAAAAGTTGGAGTGGCACAATGTTGAGAACCGCCAGGATTGAAGGTATGAGAACCCAGATTATCAATATAATCTTGAGGATAGACAATCCATTCTGAATTATCCAGATTTGTACCCGCACTGGCAATCCAATCTGTGTTACCTTGAATAACTTCCGGTTTACGAATTAAGGTATGATTTAAAGTAGCACCATCAATTCCAGCTACAGGCCAAGCGGTTCCAGGGTCTTGTTGATATACACCGATGATATCAATTAAGGTTGTTCCATGGAATAGACCTATGCAATCGTTCCCATTGAAATTAGTAACATTATGAAGTAAATCTGCCACTGCTTGAATAGCTGCATTTGCTTGAGTATTAGCAATGACAAACACATCATTATTGTTTAAAGTTCCAGAGAGGGTAACACTATTAGTTGTAGACCAGGCACCTCCATTGGAAGCCAGTTTAACCGTATACTGAGAAAGGTCTACGGGAGCTCCAGTTCCATTGAATATTTCAATAGCTTTGTTATAGGAGCTACCTTCAACATATTCTGAGATAAACAGGTCTACTGCTTGAGCAAATATCAGCGATACAAAGCCCAGCATTAAAACAGGTAATAGAATCTTTTTAATCATTTTTTTCACCTCACTTATTGTAGTATTATTAAAGAACAATATAGAAAAGAACCAGCCAGAAGGATACTGTCAAATCTATCCAGTATACCTCCGTGTCCAGGAATTAATTTAGAGCTATCTTTTACACCGCAAAAGCGTTTTATCATACTTTCCACCAGGTCTCCTAATTGTCCAAATATGCCAGCAGCAACAGCAACTAAAATCAAGTCTTGATAACTCTTTATAATCCCTATAAAATATAATATAATCATAATAATAAAAGGAGCAATAATTCCCGCAATAAATCCTTCAATAGATTTTTTAGGACTAATAGGGAAAATCCCCCGATGTCTTCCCCACCTCATTCCTATAAAATAGGCTACAGAATCAGTTACCCAGATTGAAATTACTAACCATAAAAGCAGATTGGGATGTCTAAAATTCAAACCCAGACGAAGACACATAGCAGGAATTACACCTATATAAAATAAACCAAATAACTCTAAAGCTATTTGAGGAATAGATTTTTGCTCATTCCATTTAAACAATGCTTCCAGGACTGCCAGAAAAAATATTATCCACCCAATAATTAGTTCCCATCCAGTAAGAAAGGACATAATGACAAACACAGCAAAAATAATAGCTAACCAGTACCAGGAAACAGAAAAAGAGGCTTTCCGCAACATTGCAATGTATTCGGCAGAACCAAGAATCACAATTAGGGCAAAAGTAACAGCTAAATAAGCTCCACCCAGATACAGCACTGTCAGAAGAATGGGAATAAATATTACTGCGACCAGAACTCTTTTTTGCAATTCTGTCATTCTGATTCAATACCTCCAAAACGACGTTTCCGTCCTTGAAAATCAATTATTGCTTTGAGAAATTCAACTTTATCAAAATCGGGCCAGAGTGTTTCTGTGATGTAAATTTCCGCATAAGCAGATTGCCAGAGCAAAAAATTGGATAAACGATATTCACCACTGGTGCGAATAATTAAATCTGGATCAGGTTGACCTGCAGTATAAAGGTAATTTCCAAAGGTTTGAGGAGTCAAATTATCTACCAATTCCGGATTATTTTGTGCCAATTGATAGAGCTTCTTGATTCCCTCTATAATTTCCAATCTACCGCCATAATTAAAGGCAATATTAAGATTTAAACCTGTATTCTGCGCTGTTTCTCCAGCAAGTTGATGGATTTCTGTTAGATAAGAAGGGTCTAAACGGTCCTGAGTTCCTATAATTCTAACTTTAATATTTTCTCTATTCAGTTCTGGAAGTTCCTTAATTAGATAATCTTTTAATAGTTTTAATAAAGCTTGAACTTCATTTGCTGGTCTCTTCCAGTTTTCCGTTGAGAAAGCATAAATAGTTAAATAACCGAGTTTAATTTCCGTGGCAAGCTCTACTACTTTGCGAACTGCACGAGCTCCAGCTCTATGTCCATAAACGCGTGGACGGTGTCTTTTTGCTGCCCAGCGTCCATTTCCATCCATAATGATTCCAATATGATTTGGCAGATTTTGTAAATCAACTTCGGGTAATAGCTTCTTATAGTTCAATCTTCCCTCATTGTGCTTTTTCTAATGCTTTTTGTTTCAGCCAAGCATAAATAAAATTATCCAGATCACCATCCATAACTTTATCCACTGTCCCTACTTCATAACCTGTGCGATGGTCTTTAACCATTTGATAAGGTTGAAACACATAGGAGCGAATTTGATGTCCCCAGCCAATATCACTTTTAGCAGATTCTTCCTTTTGTTTTTCAGCTTCTCTTTGCTCTTCATAGTATTGATAAAGTCTGGATTTCAGGATTGCCATAGCCTTCTCTCTATTTTGAATCTGAGAACGCTCATTCTGACAAGAAACCACAATGCCTGTGGGTATATGAGTGATTCTTACAGCAGAGTCAGTGGTATTAACATATTGTCCACCTGCACCACTGGAACGATAGGTATCAATTCTAAGATCTTTAGGATCAATATCAACTTCAATATCTTCTTCAAATTCGGGATATACATATACTGAAGCAAAAGAAGTCTGTCTTTTTCCTTGAGCATTAAAAGGTGAGATACGAACTAAACGATGAATTCCAATTTCGGCTTTCAGCATTCCATAAGCATAGGGACCCTTAATTTCCATACTGACACTTTTAATTCCCGCTTCTTCACCCGGAAGAAGGTCTATAATATTATATTGAAAACCATTCTCTTCTGCCCAACGCGTATACATTCTAAGCAACATTTCTGCCCAATCTTGAGCTTCTGTGCCCCCTGCACCAGAATGAATTACCAGAATGGCATCTTCATAATCATATTTATCGTTCAGATAGCATTCAATTTCAGCTTTTTCTATAAACTGCTTTTGAGCTGGCAACTCTTGCACTGCTTCTTCAAATAGAGCAGGAGAAAAATCTTCTTCTAATAACTGAAGATAGGTCTCAAGTTCCCCTTTTAAACGGTCAAGAGTTCCAATATGCTCTAATTCTTCATTTAACTGGCTAAGTTTTCGGCTTATATTCTTGGCTTCCGTCGGATTTTCCCAGAAATCTGGCTGACTCATCTTTTCTTGTAATTGATTTATCTGCTTTTGCTTCCCTTCCTGATCAAAGTAACCTCCGAATCTCAGAAATCTGGGAAAGCATCGAGTTAACTTCTTTTTTGTAATCTATATATTCCATATTATTTTATCCTCATTTTTTCCATTCTTTTAATCCTTTAATCTTAAAACACTGGTATTGTCAAATAAATTATTCTTTATCTCATATCAATGTTATCCATTTCAATAGTTAAAGATGATATAATAACGAACTCTAAGCATTAGATTCTCCGATTTCCATAATATACAGTAAAATAATGAGATAGGAATTATATTAGCCCTGCTTCATTAAGTTTTAAACAGAAAAATATTGACAATAGGAGCAGATTATTATAGAAAAGCAAAAGATTAAAGTTTCTATTACATACTTACTGAATAGAGGTGATGAATATGATTCCAACACTCTGGTACATTGCACCAATTGGAGCAATCACAGCTCTAATCTTTGCTGCAATATTTTTCCATCAAGTGAAAAAAGCAGATCCAGGAAATGCTCGTATGGTAGAAATCGCAAGCTATGTGAGAGAAGGTGCCTTTGCTTATTTAAAACAACAATACAAAGTAGTGGCACTATTCTTCCTGCTGGCATTTATAGTCTTTAATATAATGGCACAGGTGCTACATGTTCTACATTGGTTAGTTCCATTTGCCTTTTTGACTGGAGGTTTTTTTAGTGCTTTAGCCGGTTTCATAGGAATGAATATGGCAACTCTGGCTTCTAATCGCACCACTCAAGCCTGTTCAGAAAGTTTGAATAAAGGACTAAAAATAGCCTTTCGGGGAGGTGCTGTTTTAGGATTAACCGTGGTTGGTCTTGCGCTCCTGGATATTTCATTATGGTTTTTTATTTTGAACTTATTTCCGGAAACTTTCTCCTTAAGACAGATTACAGTAATAATGCTCAGTTTTGGTATGGGTGCATCCACTCAAGCTTTATTTGCTCGTCTTGGAGGTGGAATTTACACTAAAGCTGCAGATGTTGGAGCAGACCTGGTTGGAAAAGTTGAAGAAAATATCCCGGAAGATGATGTTCGTAATCCTGCAACTATTGCAGATAATGTAGGTGATAATGTAGGTGATGTGGCAGGAATGGGAGCAGACCTTTATGAAAGCTATGCAGGCTCTATATTAGCCACTGCTGCTTTAGGAATGAGTGCCGTAACATCTTTAGGTGAAAATTTTGCTCACTTAAGCATCAATTTTGTGGTTGCACCAATGATATTGGCAGGAATAGGTATTCTTCTTTCCATTCTTGGAATATTTATGGTTAGTACTAAGGAAGATGCCGGTCCTAAAGAACTGATGTTTGCATTAAATAAAGGTGTTTATGGAAGCTCTATTCTCATAGCTGTAGCGGCTTTCTTTGTAACAAAATGGCTACTTCCCGCAGATTATTATTTCGGTGTGTTTACTGCTATTTTAGTAGGTCTTACTTGTGGTGTCTTAATTGGTGTCTTTACCGAACATTCAACTTCATATAGTTTCAAGGCTACGAGAGGAATAGCAGAACAAGCAAACTATGGACCTGCTACAGTAATCTTAGAAGGAATATCTGTAGGAATGAGGTCAACGGCAGCACCTGTTATTACAATTGTTATCGGTATCCTTTTATCTTTTATTTGCAGTCATGGTTTTCAATCCATTGAAATGGGTCTATATGGTATTGGTTTTGGTGCAGTTGGAATGCTGGCAACTCTTGGTGTGACTTTGGCAATGGATGCTTACGGTCCTATTGCAGATAATGCTGGTGGTAATGCTCAGATGGCTGAATTACCGGAAAAAGTTCGGGTTATGACTGATACTCTGGATAGTGTTGGAAATACTACTGCTGCCACGGGAAAAGGATTTGCCATAGGTTCAGCTGCTTTAACGGCAATGACTTTACTGGCTGCCTATTTTGATGAGGTACGAAATGGTTTACTGCTTGCAGGAGATAAAGCTGGACAGCATATCTTTATGTATATAAATTATGGTAAGGGACTGATTGATAAAGTAAATGTAAACGATGCTACCGTAATGGATTTTATAAACTTCTACCAAATTCATGTTCTTAATCCAAAATTCTTATTAGGAGTCTTCATCGGAGGGATGGTAATATTATTCTTTGCTGCACTGACTATTAAAGCCGTAAGTAATGCAGCAGGTAAAATGGTGGCAGAAGTGCGCAGACAATTCAGAGAGATTCCTGGTATTCTGGAAGGAAAAGCAAAACCAGAATATGCCAGATGCGTAACTATTGCCACTCAAGGAGCACAACAACAGATGTTAGCCCCAGCTTTAGTAGGGATTCTTACTCCCATCATAGTTGGTATAGTGCTTGGTATAACCGGAGTTTTAGGAGTGCTTACTGGAGCTATAACCTGTGGCTTTGTTATGGCTTTAATGCTAAATAATTCAGGTGGTGCATGGGATAATGCAAAAAAGTATATTGAAATAGGAAATTATGGAGGTAAATCTTCTCCTGCTCATAAAGCTACTGTAGTGGGTGATACGGTTGGAGACCCGTTCAAAGATACAACAGGTCCCTCTTTAAATATTCTTATAAAACTTATGAGCATGGTCTCCATCGTATTTGCAGGACTGATTGTTAATTATTCCATCCAGGTAGAAAAGATTCAACCACCCTTCAGTAAACAAAAAGTGGATATATCACAACAAAACCAGCTAATCAGAATTGATAAAGCACTTTATGAACAGCAACAGTGCTTAGAAAAGCAAAGTTCACAGGAACAAAACAATGAACCTGTTCCTGTTATCATAGATAATAATATTGGACAAAGGATAGATACAAAGAACACAGAAATAAAAACTCCTTAATCAAAAGAAAGTTATCTCATAAAAAAACAGGTGCGAAAGGAATATTTCTCGCACCTGTTTTTTATGCTTAATTTATATTACTCAGGTATATTGTTTCCCTATTTCTATCCCTTTTTTAATAGCTTGGAGATTCTTATCTAATAAATCGGGATTCTTTTCTTGCAAGAACGATTTCAGTTCATCTTCAATAGTTTCATACTTAACCAGACCAGTTTTGCCAATAATAATGCCTATTGCCAGCATATTTAATACAATAGATGAGCCAATTTCATTAGCAATATCGTTCATTGGAACGGGAATCAATTGTACATCATCTCTGTTACAACCACGAGGACACATATTTGTGTTATAGATAATGACTCCACCTTTACGGACCATAGGACCGAACTTATCCAATGAAGGCTGATTAAGAGCCACTAACACATCAGGATAACTAACTATGGGAGATGCAATGGGTCCATCTGAAATAACGGTGGAAACATTAGCAGTACCACCACGCATTTCAGGACCATAGGAGGGTAGCCAGGAAACATTCTTCCCTTCTTTCATTCCTGCTTGAGCAAGAAATCTACCAATAGTAAGAACTCCCTGTCCCCCAAATCCAGCACAAATCATTTCTGTAGTCATTATTCTACCCCCGCACCTTTATCACGATATACGCCAAGTTTATAATAGGGCAACATATTTTCTTTTGCCCATTCTCTGGCTTTATCTGGATCAAATCCCCAGTTTGTTGGGCAGGTGCTTATAAGTTCAACAAAGGTGAACCCTTTTTCTTCTTTATTATATTGAATAGCTTTATTAACTGCCTTTTTAGCACGAAGGATATCTCCAGGACTAAGAAGTGAAACTCTTTCAATATAATAAGGAGCAACCAGAGAAGACAGAAGTTCACACATTCTGATAGGATAGCCTATATCTTCAGGATTTCTTCCATAAGGACTGGTAGTAGTTTTCATTCCAGCCAGGGTTGTAGGTGCCATTTGACCACCCGTCATTCCATAGATAGCATTATTTATAAAGAAGACACTGATATGTTCTCCACGATTAGCTGCATGCACAATCTCTGCAGTTCCAATAGCAGCTAAATCACCATCCCCTTGATAGGTGAAAATATGCATATTAGGTCTTCCACGTTTCATACCTGTTGCAACTGCTGGAGCNCGACCATGAGCAGCTTCTGCCATATCAAAATTGAAGAATTTATANGCAAAAACAGCACATCCGACTGGTGCAACTCCAGCCATAAGATTAATTAAACCCTGCTCTTCTATTGCTTCTGCAATAAGACGNGTTGCTATACCATGAGTGCAACCTGGACAATANGTGAAGGGTTCAGCGGTCAAGGTTTCAGGTCTTTTTGCTATAACTTGCATCATTTCCTCCTTAAAAACAAGCTTCAAGTTTGGCTTGAATGTCTGCTGGAGTAAAGACTATACCACCTAATTTACCCCAGAAATCTACTGGAACTTTGCCATTCACTGCAATCATTACATCTTCTACCATCTGTCCTGAATTCAACTCAAATACATATACTTTCTTCACTTTAGGACCTATAGCAGAGGCAATAGCTTCATAAGGATAGGGCCAGCAGGTTATAGGACGCACTAACCCGATACTTTTACCCTGAGCTACAAGCTCATTAATTGCAGATTTAACCACACGTGCAGCTGTTCCCCAGGCAACACATAGGATTTCATTATCATCGGATAGATTATAGGTTTCATAACGAACTTCGTTTTTTTCTACTTCTGCATATTTTTCATAAAGCTTGCTTACCTTTTTTTCTAAAATTTCAGGGTCAAGCTCCAGGGAATTTATCTCATGATGGTGCTTTGCATCTCCATCCGCATTGGGACAGATACACCAGGATAAATGTTGATTTGCTAAAGCATCTAATTCTTCCTGAGTTTTTGCTGGTTTAAATTCTACAGGTTCCATCATCTGTCCGAGCATACCATCAGCTAAAATCATCACAGGATTACGATATTTATCGGCTAAATCAAAAGCATCAGCTGCCAGATCAGCAAATTCTTGAACAGAACTGGGAGCAAGAACAATTAATTGATAGTCACCATGCCCACCACCTTTAACAGCTTGGAAATAATCACCCTGGGCAGGTTGAATATCACCAAGTCCAGGACCACCTCTCTGAACATTGACAATCACCGCAGGAAGTTCTGCTCCAGCCATATAAGAAATACCTTCTTGCTTTAAAGATATTCCAGGAGAAGAAGAGGAAGTCATCACTCTTTTCCCTACCCCTGCTGCACCATAGACCATATTTATAGCAGCAATTTCACTTTCGGCTTGAATGAAAGTTCCACCTACTTTAGGCATCATCTTTGCCATATACTCTATCAATTCGCTTTGAGGCGTGATGGGATAGGCAAAATATAATCTGCAACCAGCTCTTATAGCTGCTTCAGCTACTGCTTCATTTCCTTTCATTAATATTTTTGACATCATTCACCTCACTTTTCAATTGTTATCGCCACATCCGGACAAGTTATATAACACAATCTACAGGCGGTACAATCTTCCTGATTAAAACATTCAGCGTAGTGATAACCCTTATCATTGATATCCTCAGAAAATCTTAGAATTTTTTTCGGACAAGCAATGATACAGAGCCCACAACCTTTGCAATAAAACGGGTCTACCGTTACTCTCGGCATGGCTTTACTCCTTTATTTTATTGATATTTTAATATTGTGATAAAGCTTATAAACAGCTCTTTCTGTCAAATTATTTCTTCAAAACAAAGGTTAAAGAATAGATATGCAACTTACACTCATAACTAAATAAATATTAGGACATTAGGAATCATTTCTGGTAAAATTATTTTTTCTTCACTTATAGATATTTAATTATGACCAGCTTATGTCCTACTTATGACTAACTTATGTCCAGAATATGACTAAACTTGGTTATAAGCTGAACTACATTATTTAATTATTAATAGACCAACTGGCATTTTATTAGATGAAATAAGTAATTTTATTATCCCAGAATTTCAGACAATTGGCATAAACGCATCTTCAAGATGCTTAATACTATAGGTATTGTCTTCATAATAATAAAATACAATTATTATATCAAAACGAATTTTTGGCTTGACATTTTCAGGATGCTGATTAATGTATCTTTCAGCAGTTAATGATATTCTCTTTTGTTTTGTATAAGAGATATTCATTAAAGCCATTTTCATAGAGTGTTTTTTACGGGTTTTGACTTCAACGAAAATTAGTGTATCTTCATTCTGAGCAATAATGTCTATTTCACCGCCCTGGATTCTATAATTTCTTTCCAGGATCTTAAATCCTTTGTGGATTAGATATTTAACGGCAAGGTCTTCACCCGTATGGAAAAGATTTCTGGTTTCTGTATTTTGCATAAATCAAAAATAACTTGACGAATAATAAGTCAATGATATTTTGAACAGGAGATTAAAAAATCACCGAAAGGTGGAGGGAAGGAAGAATGAAAAAAATAATACTAAGTGTATTTGTTCTTGTTGCGATAGTTGGGATGGTCCAAGCAGCACCATTTCAAACTATGGGATTGTTGCGCACTCCTGATGCGTATGTTATTCCTCACAAGTCTGCTCATTTAACATTAGTAGGCTATTATCGTAATGTGGATGAGGAAGAATTCATACCTTATGGAATGTTAGGAGTAGGTCTCTTTAATCGTTTACAATTGGATGGCTTTGCAGGAGATGATATTTATTTTATGAATGCTAAGGTTAAATTAATACCTGAAACCTTATATATTCCACAGATTTCTGTAGGTATGGATAATATCTTTTCCACCGTAAATGTCCAAAGAGCTCAAGATTATAATGATCCTTCGGAATATTCCTGGGCAGATAATCCAGATAAATGTGATTATGAGCATTTTTCACCTTATGTTGTAGCATCCAAACAAGCGGTAATTGGGGGCCTCTCCTGGATGTTTAATCTGGGCGGTGGAGCTAATCGTTTTACTGGTCAGACATCTCGCTCCCGAGTATTTAGTGGTATGTTTGCATCACTTGAGGTATCTCCTACCAATAATTTATCTTTTCAAGGTGAGTTTGATGGTCAAGATTTTAATGTTGGTTTAAAATATTCACTGGGAAATTACAGCTTTAAAGTAGCAGCCCAAGCAGTGGAAAATTATGCTAAAAATAATGGCTTGGAAAATACACATCGCATNGGCTTTGGTGTAACTTATCTCTTTGACAAATTCGCTGAAGGNAAGACTACAAGACCGGTTATATTCAATACTAATCAATTATCTGAGACTGAAGANAGCCACTGTAATTGTCAGCAAACTATCCTNTCCACTGATTCTGTAAAGCTGGTGGAATTGAAACCAGTTATTAAANCTCAATCAGAGATTCCAGTTACTTCCAGTATGTATAAAGAATTTTCTCCTGAATATCAAACTTTACTGGAAGAAATAAGAAATCTTCGTGGAGACCAACAACAAGTTCAAAAGGAGATGGAAGAAATTCGTAGCTGGTTGCAAGAGTTACAAAAACAAAGCAAGTGAGCAAAAGTACTTCTTATTTTGTAAAAAATGTATTTCAATTCAGGGCGCAATTTACTGTGCCCTGTTTTTTTTATATAATATATTTAAAACGAGGCGGTATATAAACCGATAATTTTATGACACATAATATTAAACTCTATATTCTACTAATATTAATAATCCTGCCTTTAAATTTTATTTATGCTGAGAATAATTCTTACAATTCTCTAATAAATGTAGAACCTTTATCTAACCTTGATTTAACAGTACAAAAAGCGTTTGATTTTTTAACTGTAAATCTTCCCCAATTGTTAGTAGAAGATAGAGACGAAGCTATAAATGAATTTATCTTCAATTTTGAGGAATTAAAACGAATTCCCCTACAAGATATCCTTGCTTCATATAAAAAATTATATTCTTTTAAAGATGATTACAAAACGCTGGATAGTCTTTTGATAATAAATCCTCTCTATATTGAAGACATACAAACTTTCTTTAATTTAATAATATATTCAAATGTAATTGATTATTTAAATTTGGGAAATAAACAAGCAGGAGAAGAGTATCTAAAATTGCTCATAAGCCAACAAAATACAGGTCAATATTATCCCCTGTATTTATTTCTATGGGCAGATTTAACCGCTGAAGACGGCAATCTAAGCAAGACTACAGAGTATATTAATAAATATAAAGAAATATATAATTGGTATCAATATGATTTTAAACCACACAAAGCTTCAATAATTGATAAATTACGGAATCTAGATTTAGACCGCTATTTACTTTATCCTTCAGATGAACAATTACTAATTCTGGAAAACCAAATTATAGAAATGGAGAACGAACTAAATTTAGTTTATAATGACTTAAAAACACTAACTGAAATTATATCGCCAGATTTTATAGAATATATCTATACTAAGGAATGGAACTTATTTGAAGATTTAAAATCTCAGTTATACGCATACTTATTGATTGAACCTTATGAATTTGACCAACCACTCCAAAATATTCTTAATCCACAGATTCAACCATATGAACAATATACAGATTTGGTTTCAAAACTGAAGGAATTAAAAAATAATGTTGCTAACCTCCCCAAATTGGGACAAATATTTAACAACTATCTGGATCAAAAAATAGAATCCTTTCTTAAAGAACAAAGAACACCAAATCCAAATGATATTAAAGCAATAGAAATGGAACATTTAATGGTAATGAAGAACACTTGTTCCTATTACAAAGATATAATTTCTGTTTTAGACTTGTTGATAGCTAATCCAGATTTTGCTCAATGGAATGAGACTTTATTTAACTTAAGAGTTCAATATACCAAAAAGCTTAATAAATTACAATATCAAATGAATCGTATCATTGCTAAATATAAAAATTCCCCCAATGTTGAAGATGCTATCTTATTAGAGCTATTAGAATTGATTGACACCTGGGATGACTTCGGCAAAAGTTATAGTGAACTAATATCAGAACTTGAACAAACGGTAGTTAACCTTATTCAAAAAACAGTTAAAGACGAACAAAAAATATATATATCGGAACTGCTCCAAAGGCTAACTGATTCAGCGCTAAATCATCCATTCTTAATAGCTAACCTTAGTTCTCTGGAACAGAATCTTGATTTTATGGACCTAATCTTAGAATATAGAGATTTAAGATATCAGGAACAAAGCTATTTTGCAGAAGCTGAAAATAAAGAGGAAAACTTATTGCTGGAAGAATATAATGCTTTAATTTCTGCAAAGGCTTCCTTATTAAATAGATATGAAGGTTATATTGAAAAGTATCCTCAATTTAAAGCACTACTCCAACCTGATGGCACCTATCTAGTAAATGATGCTTTATTGTACTATCATATGGCAGAACTACAATATGCTATAGATTTAGACCACCCTGATAAAGCTCTTACTTATTATAAAAAAGTTCTGGAGATAGACCCAAATTATTATAAGAAAGATTATGTGCTATATAATATAGGTTATTTAAGTAGTGAAAGCATTAAATCCACTCTGGATAATGCTATTGAAAATTATAGAAAGACTCATCCATATAAAGACCGACCGAGCAATTTAAAATACACTGAGCAAGCTTTTAAAGAAGCAATAGATGCCTATACTGAATTAGTAGATTCGGGTCTCTATACCAATTCTCCTCTTTATGATGAAGCGATTTATAGATTGGGAACTATTTATTTTCTCATAGGTTCAGATGCCGATGAACCTATTAACTATTATAATGAAGCTATTCGTAGATTTGATACTTTAGTTAGCAAACCAGAAAGTGATTATTACTACCATTCTCTATATCAAAGAGGATGGGTTAAGCTTAATTTAGGTGACGAAGCTTCTTTGCAGTCAGCTATCTTAGATTTTACTAATTTAATTGAGGCTGTTGATATTGGAGAAATAGAAGATCCTTATTTAGCGTCTGATTATAAGAATAATTCTATTGATAACATTGCCTATGCCTTAGTTGCTTTAGATGGAATTGATTTTATTAGCCCGGCTAAAGGAATACAATTTTTTGAAGAGATACTGATAAATCATCCTGATACTTTAGTTAAATCTGAAATAATAGATAAAGCTGTTTCCTTAAAAATGGAAATAAATGCTCCACTCCAGGCAATTGATTATCTTGAGTTACGTCTTAAAGTTTTTCCACTGGATTTACAAAATCCCAGTATTATTGATTCCATTATCACTATTTATCATACTCCCGGACTGGTTTTACGAGAAGGGAACGACTTAACTACCATCTGCAATGCAGAATATGATTTTATTAAGGCAAATTATAATAATCATTCATCCTGGTACGAACACAACATCAAAAATGCAAAATTAGATAACCAGGAAATAAGAAAACAATTAGATATTATAAGAAGAGCCTATGAGCAAATTCGAATTAGATATTACAATCGGTTAATTGATTCTATCGCTGCCTCAGACTTACAAATTTATAATCAACACCTTCAGGAATATATAGATTATTACGAACTCTTTAAGGATTCCACTGATTTTATTACCTGGCAAAAAGAAGTTCAACGTGCCAATACGAATTTATATGCTTATCTGGCAGAGAAACGAGATACTCCAGTGGATTATTATATTGCTATCCAAACTCTTTACTCTTATAATGAAACTAATCCCGATAACCCAGACTATTTAAATAATGAAGGTTTAGCCTATAGATATGCCAGGAAGATATATGATTATCTTGAAGAAGAATTTAACCATACTAATCTGAAAACGGATCCGCTATTACCAACAAATCAGGATGAGCTTTACAATTTCTATGAAGCTGCTGCCTTAAGATTTTATAATCATCTAATTAATACAGAAGATGAGGGTCTGAGAAAAAGTGCTATTCCTATCTTGATGGACCTTGCAGCTGTAGCTTTAGAAAATGGAAAAGCTTATATCGCTCAACAATATTATCAACAACTACTTAATAATGCAGACCAACTGGATTCTCCCACTCTAAGAACCATTTATATCAATCTGGCTAAAATAGCTGAAAATAATCTTAATTATACTGAAGCTAAATTGCATTATGAAAAGGCTAAAAATTATGCACTAAATGCTCACGATAGCCAAGAGCTGGAACATTTAATTAGATTGCAACTTCAAAACAGTTATGAAGAAGCAGAGCGTAATAGTGATTACCTCAAGATGGCTTTAGACCTGGAAGAATTAGCAAATCGTTTTACAGACGACCCTGAACAAAGTAATGCCTATAAATATCAAGCATCCGAAGCTTATAAGAAAGCTGGTAATTATCAGAAAGCCATAGATATAAAATTGCAATTAGCTAAAAGTAAAAATAGTATTGAAGATAAATACTTTTTATATTATGAAAGCTGGAATATAGCAGATTCATTGATGAAAAATCATAGTTACGCCCGTCAATTGCAGGAAGAATTTACTGCAATGTATCCTTCAAGTAATCAAGCATTTAATCTAAAAATAGCAATGATAGAGGAACTGAAATCCAATCCTGCCCAAAGAGAAGATGCAGCTCAAATGTATCTCCAACTTTATCAGGATGTCCGCTCAGGAAAAGTAGATAGTGGTAATATTCCGCTGGAGGATATCTATCTCTGGGCAGTAAATATCTACCTGGAAGACCAAAATCAAGATAAGGCTTTGGAACTGCTTTCCAATTTTATAACCCTTTACCCCAATTATAATAAAGCCACCGATATTCTTACTTTTTTAGCAGATACCTATTTGGCAAGAGATGAAGAGGATAAATTTGAGTTTTATGCACGAAAACTCTATCAGAAAGATAATACCCAGTCAGAAAGGTATCTCACTATTGCACAACTAAAATTAGGCAGATTAGCTCATGAGTTTGATGATGCCTATAAAAACAAAGATTGGAACCTGGCTTTCCAGAAACGTGATGAATTTATTAAATTAGAAGCCCAATATCTAAAAGATGGTTTACCCATTAAAAATGAAGCTGCTTATGAAGCTTTTGCCTATGCAGAGACAGAATATAAAACTGAACAAGCAAGAAAAGCTTACTTGGATAATTTTGACCGTCAACTCAACTCTATTGAAAATAGTGATTTATTAAAAAGCTCACCCGATAAATTAATTTTTGTGTCTGCCAAAACCACATGGAGAGGACACTTATTTGAACAACCTCCTCGTCGTATTCCTTCTTTAACAAAAAGAGCAGAAACTGAAAGTGCTAAAATTATTCACCTACTGGAACAACCCGAAGCAGATTTTCTGGATATAGACCGTCGTTTGAAAGCCCTATGCTTAATTGCCAGAATCAATGAACATACAGCTGAGGTCATAGAAACACAGTTAGATAAATATTTCCAAATATCAAATGAAATGGCTCCTTTTAGAGACCGTAAAAAATATAATGAAGAAGAATATAATAATTTAGTTTACGGTCAATTAATGCCTTATGCTCAACAGTTTATTGAGCCTCTGAGGACAGCTGCAATCAGCATTTATCTGGAAATATACAATAATTACAATGTTGCTGGATGTGTTAATGACTACACTAACTTAGCTGAACTAAAACTTCTGGAACAAAATTGTTTACCTAATTATTATGAGATAGCCTTCCCCTTAGACCAAAACTGGAATTTAAACTTACAGCTTCCAGATGGAAAGTTAAAAAAAGTAAACCCTGATATAGAAAGTATTATGTCGCCAAAAGGTATACAACTTTTCTCAATTCAAATTCCCGCTCATAATGCATTAATAATGGAACGGGAATTTACTTTTGAATATCCTCCTGAATTTGCTTTCTTGCACATTGTATATCCTGATAATCCTGAAATATGGTTAAATGAAAATCCAATTGATTTAATTTACATACCGGTTGATACTTTAATAACTGGTGACCTATCTACCATTCATTTTGCCGCTAAAATAAACAAACAAGCTTGGAAACAGGGTTATAATGAAATTAAATATATCTTCCCTAATAATTTTGATAAGCCGCTTTCTTTTTACTTCAATTTCAACTTATTTTTTAATGCTGATATGATTGACGAATTCAGTCTTTTAAGAACTAAAAGAATAATAACCAACACCAACTGGAACGCCTTAATTAAGGATAATGAGTCTGGGAAAGAAACAAAGACTAAAACCATAAAAGCTTTTACCTTTGACCTTCCTCTTGATAGGGCTGAATTATTGACAGATACATCGGTTAAACCTATTTGGGTGGAAGAAAACTCTGATCATCCCTATAATAATATTACTTTTGAGACTGAATTTATACTTGATGAAGAGGTGCATTATGCTTATATAGATTTAGTTGCTCCAGAAATGGCTACTATCTATATAAATGGGACAAAAATAGTACAGAAATTGCCTCTGAATTTTGATTCTTCCCATTTTATGGTGCATCCTTCAAGAATTGAAATTCCTCCAGAAGTGCTTAGAAAAGGTAAAAACATCTTACGAATTGAAATACAGAATAATTCTCCCTTCCGGGGAATGATGGCTGAAATAAATTTTAACCTCTCAAATATAGGAGAATAAATAATGAACCGCTTTTGGTTTATTTGTTGCATGCTTATCTTTATGATGCCTTTATGTTTTGCCCAGGTAAAAAGTAATGCATCTCCAGCTTCAAACGATGGAGAAATAATAAAGGAATTGGAAATTCAGATTAAGACTATGTTACCAGATATCAATATGGTGCGTTTAAAAACTGATACCTATATTCCCGCTGGACAATATAATTATACTAAATATAAAGACCTTATTAAGGCAGAAAATATTAAAAATCTTATTAAATTACAAAAAGATATAACAAAACAACCAGAGGAGTCAAAATGAAATTTAAACAAATCTTACTCGCATCATTAATATTAATTATTGGTATTGGTCCTTTATTAGCTCAGACCGCTCAGAACCCATATAATATACCTCCAGGAACTGAAAAGATTACTCTTGCTTCTATCTTCAGAGATAGCAATGCTCATGGTATATTCGGATATTTGATTCTACTGACTTTCACCATAGGTATTGTTTACGCTATTATCCGCTATATCCAGTTATATCAGAAGGAAAAAGTCAATGCTCCAAATCTATATAAAAGTCTAAAAGGTTACATTAAAAACAACCAGATTGAGGAAGCAATAAAGATAACAGAAAAACTGAAAGATACCACTCTTGGCTACATTTTTTGGAATGGAATTACTGCCTATAAGGAAATTCCTAAGGATGCTTCTAAGGAAGAGGTATCAACTAATGTTCAAAATGCTTTTGACGAAGCTGCTCTCCAAAAAGTCTATAAACTTGATGCAGGACTATTCTGGTTTGATATTCTTGCTCAAGTATGCACTTATCTCGGATTATTAGGTACCATCTGGGGTCTACTTTATGCTTTTGCTGCTATCAGTAATCCCACCGTTCTGGATACTCAAAAAAATCTTATGTTATCTGCTGGAATAAAGACCGCTATCGGAACAACAGCTTTAGGATTAATTGCTGCTATACCTTTAACTCTGATTAAGGGTGCATTACAAAGTAGAGCTCAAAAAATTATTAATGATATAGATGAATTCAGTGTTAAGTTTATTAATTTCATCACTTCTTTAGCAAAAGGATAATATTATGGCTCATCCTCCTTCTACCCGAAGGGATCAGCATCATTTTTCACCACCTAAAGTGTCAGATTTGGTGCCTTTGATGAACCTGTTTCTAATTATAATACCCTTCCTCCTACTAATGATGGTGGTTACACAAATTGCTATGATAGCATTGAATTTCACTCCTGGAACTGGAACAGAGAAACAAGCGGGAGGACCTTTAAATGGCACTTCGGTAACGCAGAAAAATATACCCGAAATTACCATAATTATTATGGCTTCTCAAGATTCGTTAGGAACAACCTTCCCTGGTTTTGAAATCCGAGAACCGGAGAAAACAAAGGATAAAGTTGGTTTAGTTAATGGCTATTATGATTATGTAAAATTAGATGAGAAGCTTAAGGCTATTAGGCAAAGATATCCAGACTTGCAGGATATCAGTGTTGCTCCTTATGATGATGTTTTATATGATACTCTTATTAAGACTATTGACCTTTGCAGGGAAAATAACTTCTCCAATATACACTATAAAGCTCCACAGGTCAGATACTTTGCTCGGGAGGTTAAATGAATAAGTCAAAGTATTCGCGTGACCTTAAACACCTGGTCCCTCAAAGACATAAAGATGAATGGAGCTTATCTATCATATCTCTGATTGATATTCTAACTATTTTATTAGTCTTTTTACTGGCTAATGTAACGGTGGAAGGACAAAAATTTACTCAACCCAATCGGATGACTTTCCCCGTAAGCATGAAAAAGCGAGATTTGTTGGAGAAAAAAGGAACAACAGTAGTTCAAATCTATCCAGATAGAATCTTAATTGGAGAGAAAGGGATATATTTTGGAACACTCAATGAATTCGCTAATGACCCAGTAAAAAGAACAGAAATATTGAAATATTTACAAACCACAGCTCTACAAATTCTGGAGGATAAAGATGAATCCGGAAATCCCAGAACTCCGCCAACTCTTCTTATCCAGGCTGATAGAGCCATACCTTGCTGGTATATTACAGAATTTGTTAGTTTAGGCACCAGCGCTTATTACGAATATATCTATTTTGCTACTCTTTTGGATGCTAATTGGTTTCAACATTCTGTATTATCAACCAGAAGGTAGAGGGAGATATAATGGTAAACAAAATTTTAACTTTAAAACTCTTTTATAAGGGAAAGCTTCTGGATATTATAGAGCAAGAAAAAGACTTCACTAATAAATGGTATATAGGAAGCAGTAAATACCTTTCCTGGCAAATTCTGGATGAATCTAACAAGTTTCCTCCTAAATATAAAATACTGATCAAAAAGGGTGGACATTATTATCTGAATCTTCCTCAAGGCTCCACTTTAACCTGCCGGAAAAATGATAGTCCCGTAGATGCTAATTTCTTAAAACAAAATGGTATATTGGTAGATTCTTTATTAAAACTCCGTGAAGATATGACTGGTATTATTCAGGTTCATCCTGACTATTCTATTCAATATGAGTTCATTGAACCTGTTAAGATTATATTGACTCCTCAGGAAAAGGAAGTAATAAAACAAACGGCACGTCCTGCTCCTCTTGCTCCTATGGATAAAACAACCAGAGTGGTAGTTATTTTGGCACTGATGGCAGGAATTGCATTTAGTATTTTCTACGATTTGAAATTAAAACCAGAAATGTTTAGAGAGCAGACTCTTTCTGAACTATTAGCTGAAATAGAGAAAATCAGGGAAATAAAGCCAGAAATTTCTCAATCTCAAACCCCATCAACTCCTTTAACTACTTTACCAGAAGAACCAGCTACCTCGAAAAAAACTACTGGAAATGCCCAGGTTGGAAAAGGTAAGAGCACTGGAAAAGGTGGTTCATCAACACCTTCTGGCACTCAAAGTATCTTTGGGGACCTTGGAACAAGCTCGGGTACTTATGCTGGAGGTTCCACGCAATCTGTGGTTGGTGCAGCTGTGCTTTCTGGTTTTGTTACCGCAAGACCTGGTGTTAAAGGAGGAAGCGGTATTGGAAATGCTTCCGGCACTTTTCAACCAAGTGCTGCTGCTGGTTTGGGCAGTGGTGGCTCTTTTGATCCTAACGCCATAAATCGCTTTAATGCAGGGGATGTTCCTTCGGTTGTAAGTGGAATTGCTCCAGAAGGAGGTTCCACCGTAAAACCTTCTGGTTCAGCTCAATATTACACTGGTCCTGCAGAAAAACTAAAACCCTTGGCTGGCGGTTCTTTAACTTCGGTTCCGGATGTTCGTGCAGAAACAGAAAAAATAGTCAGCCAATCTTATAAAGCTTCTGAACCTGCTAAAATTCAGGAACCTGCTGTAACCATAGTTAAACCATCTACTATTGTTGCTGGTGGAGATATCATATTTAACCAAATTCGGTCTCGTAAGGGACAGATAGAGCAGGCTTATAAAAGAAATGCAGCCATCAAAAAACAGAGTGGTTCTATAACTGTAATTCTTGATATTGCTTCTGACGGAACAGTCAAAGCCACCATCATTCCAAATAGTGTTACTTTTACTGAAAGTTTCCTGAACGAGATTAAGTCCATTATTGAAAGTTGGACATTTAATGTCAGTCAGCCAACCACTTATAAATTTAAAATGAATCTCAGTCAAGGTTAGAGCATTTTTTAAAATGTATAGTCTATACCTATTTGATATTAGTTTTAACAAGAAATACAAAAAACTATATTAAAGGCTGATTATAAATATAAATAGGAAAGCTACTCACTTTCTTATCTCCTATTTAGCTGCAACATATACAATAAAGCAAGCAAAAGGCAGGAAAGAGGTAAGTACGAGTAGTGCGAAACTATAATTTTACATTCTTTAATTATTTGAATCTAACCACAATAAAAAAGATTTGACAAAAAACTCTTTATTTAAAATTTTGGATTTAAAGAAGCTGCTTGCTTCTGCCTTAATGCGAAAGTGCAGGTAAGGCTCAATAAAATAAAATATAAATAATACCAGAAAGCAGGCGGATTTCTTCCGCCTTTTTTCTTTTCCGGTAAAAGGAGGTTCTTATAATCCGGATTAAACGTGGAAAGGCACGCACAAATGAAGTGGTGCCCAAGGAAAGAATTAATGAACAAATTACGGCTAACAAAGTTAGATTGATTGGTGCGGATGGAAAACAAATTGGAATAGTAAGTCTAAAAGAAGCTTTGCACCGTGCAGAAGCTGAAGATTTAGATTTAGTAGAAATATCTCCTAATGCTGATCCACCAGTATGCAGAATAATGGATTTTAGTAAGTACTACTTTGAAAAAGAGAAAAAAGCAAAAGAAGCACGAAAAAGACAGCATGAAGTAGAGATTAAAGAAATCAAATTGGGACCTAATACAGAAGAGCATGATTACAACTTCAAAAAGAATAATGCTATCAAATTCCTTAAACAGCATAATAAGGTCAAATTTACCATCCGTTTTCGTGGTCGTCAGATGGCACATCAAGAACTTGGATTGAATGTATTAGAGCGAATAAAAGCAGATTTAGGACATATTGCAGAACCGGAAACAGAACCGGTAGCAGAACGGAATATGCTTTACATTATTATGTCTCCTAAGAAAGATATTGATCGTATTTTGGCAAAAATGGAGAAAGAAAAAACTGCTTTAGAGGGAAAGACGGTCCCAACTACCCAAGACAAAGCTAATTCTTCAACCCCGGCTGAACCTAAAAAGGAAAACCTAAAATAAGTTACATCAAAACCAATTGATTTAGAAATTAATTAAGGAGATAAAGATGCCTAAAATCAAAACCAGCAGCTCTGCTGCTAAAAGGTTTAAAGTTACTGGCACGGGCAAAATTTTGCGTCATCATGCCAAAAGTTCTCATATTAAAACTAAGAAATCTCCCAAGCTAAAACGCCATCTGCGTTCAGTTACCCTGGTCAGTAAAGCTGATGAAAAAAGAGTCAAAAGAATGCTGGGAATTTAAGGGAGGAATAAAATGCCAAGAGCAACAAATAATGTCGCAGCTCATAGAAGAAGAAAAAAATACTTAAAAGCTGCAAGAGGCAATTACGGTAGACGGAGTAATACTTATAGAATAGCCCGACAAACTGTGGAGCGTGGATTAATCTTCTCTTTTGCTCATAGAAAACAGAAAAAAAGAGAGTTCCGTCGCCTCTGGATTACTCGTATTAATGCTGCCTGTAGAAACAACGATATGACTTATAGCAAGTTCATAAATGGTTTGCATAAAGCCAATATTGCCATAAATCGTAAGACCCTTGCCTATCTTGCTTGGCACGATAGCGAAGCTTTTGCCAGACTTGTTGAAATAGCCAAAGAAGCACAGTAATCCAACCTCTAAAGGAAAAAGAAGTTGATGATAGATAACCAGCTAAAGAATATAGCTGAACAAGCAAAAATTGACCTTAAAGAATGTCTTAATCAGAACGATATCCTGAATATTAGAGCCAAATATTTAGGGAAAAAGAGTCTGGTAAACTCTCTTTATTCTCAATTACGTAATTTGCCTGAAGAAGAGAGACCCTCTTTCGGCAAAAAGGTCAATGAGCTCCGTAATGAATTGGAAAGAATGATTGATGAAAAAGAAAAAGAATTAAAATTGCAAATTGTTAATGCCTATGATTCTGTTCAAGCTAATGACCTAACTTTACCTGGTGTCTATTTTCCTCCAGGTTCTTTACATCCTTTAACTATTATCCGAAGAAAAATGGAAGATATTTTTATAAGTTTAGGATTTCAGATTGCAGAGGGTCCAGATATTGAAGATGAATATCATAATTTTGATGCTTTAAATACACCCGAAGACCATCCTTCAAGGAATCTCGCTGATACCTTCTATCTGGATAATGGTTATCTTTTGCGCACTCAAACCTCTACCGTACAAGTAAGAACTATGGAAAGTTACCCTCCTCCAATCTACATAATCTCGCCTGGACGTTGTTATCGTAATGACAAACCAGATCCTTCGCATTCTCCCGTTTTTCACCAGGTAGAAGGGTTGGTGGTAGATAAAGGCATCTCAATGGCTGACTTGAAGGACACTCTTCAATTTTTTGCTAAAGCTATGTTTGGACCGGAAGTCAAATCCAGGATACGTCCACATTTTTTTCCTTTCACCGAACCAAGCGCAGAAATGGATATAAGTTGTGTTAGTTGTCAGGGCAAAGGATGCAGAATATGCAAAAACTCTGGTTGGTTAGAATTAGCTGGAGCAGGTATGGTTGACCCTAATGTTTTAGCAATGATGGGTATTGATGACCAGATATATAGTGGTTATGCCTTTGGCATAGGCATTGAGAGAATTGCTATGCTTAAATATAACATTCCTGATATGCGGATTCTCTTTGAGAATGATGTTCGGATGCTCCGCCAATTCAGTAGAGAATTAATATGATAGTATCCACTCGCTGGCTCAGTAAATACATTGATTTGCCTGAAACTTTAGAGGAGTTAGTCCAGACTTTAACCTTTACGGGAATAGAAGTTGAAGCAATACAAGAAATCTCCGCTTTGCCGGAAACTGTAGTTACTGCTCGTATTCTCAATTCAGAAAAAATTCCCGGAACTGAACATCTTCAAGTATGTATAATAGATTATGGAAAAGAGCCTCTCCAGGTTGTATGTGGTGCTCCCAATTGTCGTAGCGGATTAATCACTGCTTTTGCTCAAGTGGGTTCTAAACTACCAGAAATGGAGATTAAAAAAACCATTATCCATAGTGTAGAATCTGCCGGTATGCTTTGCTCTGAAAAAGAGTTAGGAATCTCCGATAATCATTCTGGAATTATAGAACTCCCTCCTGAAACTCCTGTGGGAATTTCAATAAATGAAATCTATGAGCTCCCAGATAACATTTTAGAACTGGAGATAACTCCTAATCGTCCAGACCTCCTTGGTTATATTGGAATTGCTCGTGACCTGGCTGCTTCTCTGAATAAAAGGTTAAAATTGCCATCTATAAATAACTATCCTGGCGAAGAAGATTCTTCTCTACATTTGACTTTGATTCTTCAGGAACCCCAAAAATGTCCTCGTTATACGGCAAGAATCATAGATGGCATAAGCGTCAAAGAATCTCCCTTATGGCTAAAAAATGCTCTTATCAAATCTGGTCTGAGACCAATCAACAACATTGTGGACATAACGAATTATGTTATGCTGGAAACTGGTCAACCTTTACATGCATTTGATTATCATAAATTGCTGCCTATTAATCAGGAAGAGTCGCATCCAGCTATAATAGTTCGTAGAGCAAACGCTGCTGAGGAATTTATTGCCCTGGATGGAAATAAGTACCTTCTGGATGAAGAAGATCTCGTCATTGCCGATGGTCAAAGACCTTCCGCTTTAGCAGGAATAATTGGAGGAAAAGATACTGCCATCAGCAATCATACTACAACCATTGTCCTTGAATCAGCTAATTTCTCTCCTTCTACCATACGTAAATCTTCTTTAAGGCATAAAATTAGCACGGATTCCTCTTATCGTTTTGAAAGACATCTCAGTCCAGCCTATCTTGAAATGGTAAGCAATAGAGCCTTAGAACTTATTAATAATGTTGCTGGAGGAAGAGTTTGTAATGAACTTTATGACGCTTATCCTGTACCTCAAAATCCCCTCTTTCTTGCTGTGCGTCCTTCTCGTTTTGAAGAACTTATTGGTTACAAACTGGATGCCTCTCTTATAAATAATTATCTGCAATCCTTAGGATTTCAATATATCCTGTGTGGACTCTGGCAAAAAGAACCTCTTAATGAATATAAGCTTTTGCCTCAAGCTATGGAGCTGGATTTAGAAACCAGTGATAATCAGATTTTTTTTGAAAATCCTCAACTGGCTCTATATTTTCTGGTGCCCTCTTATCGGGTGGACATAACTCGTGAAGCAGATATAATTGAAGAACTGGCACGTCTGGATGGTTTTGATAAGATTCCTCAAAAAAATCTCATTCATCCCATTATGGATTGGCATGCTCATCATATTAAACGTAAAATTGAAGATTACTTTCGTCAATCCGGGTTCTATGAGATGATTAATCCAAGCTTCATTGACCCTATCAAATTAGAATATTTAGGAGAAGATAAAGCAGAATTAGAGAAAAGGCTGATAAGAATCGTCAATCCACAAAGCAGCAATCAATCTGCTATGCGTACCACTATGCTTCCACAATTACTGGATAATCTTCTCTACAATCTTAATCATAGTGAACGCAATTTAAAATTGATGGAAATGGGCAAATTATACTGGAAAGATGGTAGTAAAAATTGCGAGACTTTACATTTGACCGCTCTAATGACAGGATTGAATAATTTAGACCACTGGAAAGTAAAGAATGAACCTATTGATTTATATAATGTCAAAGGAGTAGTTGAAGGGTTATTAGACCAGTTAAGTATAACAATTGATGAAACGAAAAATGTTCATCATCCCTGGCTGGTTGAATCAGATAATCTTGCCTATTTTTGCAATAACCATCTCTGTGCTTCCTTTGGAAGATTAAAAGCTAAGACTGCCGAGAAATTCAATATTGATATTACCACTTTAAAACAGGATATATGGGTCTTAGATTTTGAGGTTAATACATTGATAGAGCTCACCAGAACCAATAAAATTGAATTTTCCCCACTGCCAAAGTTTCCTGCGGTTATAAGAGATATCTCTTTTTTAATTAATTTTTCTGTTCCTTATGCAGATATTGTAAAGTCCATAAAACTGGTTGAACCCTATCTAATCCAGGATGTGAAAATCTTTGATGAATACCGAGGAAAAGGTGTCCCAGATGGCTGGCACAGTATTTCTTTACATATAATTCTTCAGGATTATGAAAAAACATTGACAGAGGAACGAGTAGGACAAGTGATTGATTCGGTAATAAAAATGCTGGAAAATACCTGGCAGATAAAAATGAGGTAAGTCTGGATGGAAAGTAATGTAATAAATTTACAGGAAAAGATACAAAAACTTATTGACCAATATACAGCTGATAGAAAAAGATTAGAACAGCTGGAAGAGGAAAATAATAATCTTCGTGAAGAAAACCGTCAGCTTATGGAACAAATTGAAAACACTAAAAAGTTCCATAGTGGCTCTGAATTAAAAATTAAAGAACTGGAAAATCAGGTAAAGCTTCTGCAAGCGCAATATAAGGAACTTCAGGATTCTCTGGCAGGATTAGAAGAAATTGCATCTACTACTATAAATCAGATAGACCAGCTGATACCTGATTTAGATAATAAGAAATAATAATGAAGTCTGTGGAAGTAGAGATTTTTGGACGTAAATTCCGGTTTCGTACTGATGAACCGGAACAAACTCAAGAAATAGCCTCTACGATTAATGAAGAATTAAATACTCTACGAGAACTTTACGAAAATCTTGACTTTACAAGACTGTTACTTTTACTTGCACTTAGAAAGCAAGATGAGATTATTGCCCTGCGAAAACAGAATCTGGAACTGGAAAAGAATCTGGAACGAGTAAATCAAATGGTAGAAAAAATCGTAGGGGAAATATAAATTATGGCCTGCGGAACTCGTGATATGGGTTGCGGAAAAGCTAATAAAATTAAGGGAACCGAGCCATGGGTGGCATGCATGCCGGCTAGTCCCGGATCCATAAAACCCATAAGGTAGGTGCCCACCTAGTGCTTGGCTTTAACGGACAAGCATACACGGTTCTCGCGGGTCATTTATATAAACAGTGGGGTTAACCCACCTGAATTGAATAAAGGAATAATATAATGCAATGGGATAAAGTTATTTGGTTAGCCATCGGAGTGGCTGGAGGACTTTTAATAGCACTTGTTATTTATCTGGCAAAGCGTAGTAGCTCTTTCCGTATTATCTCTCAAGCAAAAAAAATAGCTGAAGAAATCAAAGAATCTGCTCATAAAGAAATTGAAAATGCAAAAAAAGCCGCTGTCTTGGAAGCTAAAGATGAATGGTTCAAACAAAAAAAGGTTATGGAAGATGAACTAAAAGAGCGTCAAAAAGAGCTTAGAGATCAGGAAAGAAAATATAATGAACGACTTAGCAATCTGGATAAACGCCTTGATGCCTTAGATAAAAAAGAAAACAATCTTCTCGGACAGGAAAAGAAACTTAAATATAAAGAAGAAGAAATCAATCGTAAGTACCAGGAATGTGAACAATTCATCAATGCTCAGAAAGCAAAACTGGAAGAAATTGCAGGAATGAGTAGAGAACAAGCCTTGCAAATGATGCGAGAGGAACTAATCACGCAAGCTCGTCAGGTGGCTGCAAATGATGCAAAGGCTACTATAGAACAGATTAAACTGGATGCTACAAAAAAAGCTTCCGAAATTCTTTCTACTGCTATTCAGCGTCTTGCCGTTGATTATGTATCTGAAACTACGGTTTCGGTAGTTCCTCTTCCTTCAGATGAAATGAAAGGCAGAATTATAGGTCGTGAAGGGCGAAATATCCGTACTTTTGAAAAAGCTTCAGGAGTTGATTTAATCATTGATGATACCCCGGAGGCTGTAGTTCTTTCCTGCTTTGATCCTGTAAGAAGAGAAATTGCACGCCTTTCCCTGGAAAAACTTATTGCTGATGGAAGAATACATCCAGGCAGAATTGAAGAAGTCATCTCCAAAACGAGCAAAGAAATGGAAGAGACTCTCATAAAAATTGGAGAAAAAGCTGTTCTGGATAACAATATCCATAATATTTCAGCAAATCTAATTAAGATTCTCGGGCGCTTGAATTATCGCACTTCTTATGGTCAGAATGTTCTTAAGCATTCAATGGAAACTGCCTGGATTTGTGGAATGCTGGCTGCAGAACTGGGATTAGACCAGGAAATAGCTCGTAGAGCTGGTCTTCTTCATGACATCGGCAAAGCTATAGACCAGGAATTTGAAGGAACTCATGCCATTATCGGTGCAAATATAGCTCGCAAGAATGGTGAAAGCAAAATTATAGTTAATGCTATTGAAGCGCATCACGAAGAGGTTGAACCAATTTCCGTCTATGCAGCTTTAGTGCAGGCTGCGGATGCAATATCTGGTGCTCGTCCAGGAGCTCGTAGAGAAATGCTGGAGACCTATATGCAGCGCTTAACTAAACTGGAAGAAATAGCTAATTCCGTTCAAGGCGTAAATAAATCCTATGCTATCCAAGCAGGAAGAGAATTACGAATTATTGTAGAACCCACCTTGGTTGAGGATGCTCAGGCAGCACTCTTAGCCACAGAAATTGCAGCTCAAATTGAAAAAGAAGTTCAGTATCCAGGTCAAATAAAAGTAACAGTAATTCGGGAGACCCGTCAGATTGCTATGGCAAAATGATGAAAGTGCTCTTTTTTGGTGATGTGTTCGGTAAAGCAGGCAGAAGAATAGTTTGCGATTATCTCCCTGAACTAAAAGAAGAATTTAATCCAGATTTTGTCATCCTTAACGGTGAAAATCTCGCTGATGGGCGAGGTTTAACTGAAAAAACTTCTAAGGCATTGTTCAATGCAGGAGTAGATGCCATCACTGGTGGAAATCATCTCTGGGATAGAGCTGAAAGCTGGGATTATATTAAAAATAATCCTGCCATAATCAAACCTTTGAATTATCCTGCTTCAGCACCAGGAAACCCTTCTTATACTATAACCAAAAATGATCAAAAGCTCACTATTATAAATCTTTGTGGTCAGCTTTTTATGCCTCCAACTAACTCACCTTTTATAGCATTTGAAACCTGGTTTAATTCATCTTATATTTATAATTCCTCCTGTATCCTGATTGATTTTCATTCTGAATCTACTTCCGAAAAACGTGCATTTGGTTGGTTTGTTGATGGAAAGGTCTCAGCTGTTATTGGAACGCATACGCATATTCAAACTGCAGATGAAGAAATACTCCCACAAGGAACTGCTTACATCACTGACGCAGGAATGACTGGAGCCCATAACAGTGTCATTGGAGTAAAAAAGGAAATTATTATTGAGAAGTTTAAGCATTGTCTTCCTCTAAGATATGAATCTTCTGATCTTGGTCCGCAGATAAATGCTGTCTATTTAGAGCTGGATAATTTAACCCATAAAGCTCAAAAGATATTGCGGATTAGACGTCCTATTGAGTACAAAAACTCCATCTTTAATGAGGAATTATAACCTTGGAAAAAATATTATCTGGAAAGCCATTAGCTAAACTTATTCAATCAAAAATTAAATTCTTAATCGCTCAAGAGAGTTTACAGCCTAAAATGGCTTTAATACAGATTGGAGAGGATCCTGCTTCTTCCTACTATGTACAAAATATCATTAATATCGGGAATAAATTAGGCTGTGAAGTCTTATATAATCAATATCCAGCTGATTTCACCCAAGAAGATTTATTGACTATACTGGATGATGCTAATACAGACCCTTCAATTAATGGAATTATGATTCAAAAACCATTACCTCCTTCTTTTGATGAATTGAAAATAGCTGAGTCCATTAACCCTAAAAAAGATATAGATTGTTTCCATCCTGTCAATCTGGGACGTATTATATTAGAAGAAGATGGATTGTTTCCTTGCACACCTCTGGCTGTTATATGCACTTTAAGATATTATAATATAGAGACTCAAGGAAGTCACATTGTTATTATTGGGCGAAGTAATATTGTGGGCAAACCACTGTCAAATATGCTACTCTGGAAAAAACCTTATGCCAATGCTACCGTGACTGTATGTCATAGCAGAAGTAAAAATATCAAAGAACTAACTCGTTCTGCGGATATTCTAATAGCTGCTCTGGGAACACCTTCTTTTGTTACCGAAGATATGATTAAAGCAGAGAGTGTTTTGATTGATGTTGGAATCAATCAGATTACAGATAAGGATGGTAAGCAAAGCTATGTTGGGGATATAGATTATAATACTTGCTTTGATAAAGCTGCTGCAATAACTCCTGTACCTGGCGGAATTGGTTCCGTAACCTCTTCCCTTCTTTTTTTAAATTTACTTAAAGCTTGTTTTACAGCTCATAACATTAATAAATCTATTGACGATTTTCTTAATTACATTTTTATTGAATAAATGAATATTATAAGCCAAACACCCGTGGGAGGTATGATGCTAACGAAGAGTAAAAGACTCTTAATAATGACCATATGGGTTTCTTTAATTCTGCTTGTCTTAACTGGTTGTGGTAAGTCCGGTCATAAATTTGCTAATCAAGAACCTACTATCCGAATAACTTCTTATGAAGGTTATGATGATTCTGAGTTGCTGGCACATTATGCGGATTCTCTTTTTATCTTTCAGCAAAAGATTTTCTGGAGTGCGAGTGATCCTGATGGAGTAATTACTGGATATGCTTATCGGGTTAAAGATCAAAATGGTAATCCCATATCTACACCTGGTAATGAATACATTGATTTAAATGGTGATGTTACTCCTGAAAATGTGATTGAAAGATTCGGAACTGGTTGGGTGCTGCACTATAAGCCTAACGCAAGTCAAGATCTTCCCTTAAATGACCCCAATTCAAGGAGAACTATCTGGACCTCAGCAAAATATGCAGTAATTAATTTCCCTGCTGCAGATGAAAATGGCAATCCCATAACAAAAGAAAGTACTTTTGAGGTGATTGCAATTGATAATAGAGGGGGTATAACTCCAGTTCATCCATCATATCCTAAAAGAAGTATTGCCTGGCGAAATTTTAAATCAACTTCCGCAAGACCTACTTGCTTCTTAAGTACTACAAAAGGCAATCCCAATGGTGAAGAAGTCGGTTCTGGAATTCGTTTATCCTTTACAATGAAAGATGAACTTAATCCTTCTGTTCCTGCTATACCCTATAAATTTGAATTTAAAATAATAAAACTTCAACCTGATAGTACTACTATTATTAGTGAAAGCGATTGGTATGATACTTCTATCTCTCCCAATGATACTAATATAAATAAATTCCTTTTAACCAGATATACCACTCCTTCTTTGAGTTACGACATTGAAAATGGGGTTACTCAATCAATAACGAAAGTAATAGCTCGTACCTACAATATGGCAGGAGTTACTTCTGAAACGGATGGTTCTTCTTCAATTTTATTTAAGGTTAAAGCTGGATTCCGACCTAAGACTTTAATATATAACAAACGTTGTTATGCTCTGGGACAAAATCATTATGTTGATTATTATGATGAATCTTCTCCAGAAGTTATGCCATTTACCATAACTTCAGGCACGCAACGTTATGCCACCCATTTCTTTGTTGATTTAGATTCAACTCTGACTGCCATAAATAGCAATAATATTAAAGTCTGGTTGCGTTGGGGATGGCATGGTGAATATGGGAAAATACTCGCTTCCGGTGATTATGTAGTTAATGATGATCCTTATGAAAGAAAAATTGACTATCTACTGGACAGATTTACTGATAAAAACTATTATTCTGAAATTACTCATTTTGATTTGAGATTGGATGGCCAACCCTATAACTATCCTCCTCTTGCTAACGATCCAAACGCTCACATTGTGGATGAGGATGGTAAAGCCTGGATAAGATTACCTCTATATTCTCCAGTAAGACAAACTTTAGTTCTAACCTCATTGTCCAGTGGACTGCATACATTTGAAGTTAGATGTGTTGACCTTCAAGGTGAAGTTGACCCCATTCCCGCAGTATTTACATTCCTCCTGGTAGACAATCTTCCCATTGCAAATCGTAATGGTATTTTGATTATAGATGATGATCCTAATCATCCATCGGTTGCACCAGATGTTACTATCCGGGCTAAATATGAAGAAATGCTGGCTGATTATAATGGACCAAAAGATTTCATAAAAAGAAAAACCGATATAGAGCCAGGTGATACCCATCAAGACCTAAGTTTAAGGCATCTTGCACCTTCGGATTTACAAAAATATAAACTGGTTATCTATCATAATGATAACTTCCAGAGTTCAGGTAACTTAAAGCTTGAAAATGATGGTTTAACTCTATATCTTAGATCGGGTGGAAATCTAATCATTTCATCAACTAATACATTAGCACAAAATCTGGATGCTTTCGTATTAGCTAAACAAAAGACTATTATTAGTTTTCTGGGTGTATATTATGAATCTCCACCGGCAAGTATTTTGAGCAATGCTTTAACAATTAGGCCCTTCTTCCAGCAAGCACTCGGACAAAATGGATATCCTAATGTGAATCTTCAGTATAGTGCGGCAAATGAACCAAGCTTCGTGAATTTGATAAATAATTATCAAGGCTTAGCTACTATAACCTATTTCCCAAAAATTAATGTCAATGCTACTGCTATTTATAAAATGGGAATAAAGCCTGTTGGATATACACCAAATGGACCTACTCAAGAACAATTTAATACTTATAACAATCAAATTATCGGAATACGCTGTGTGACAGGAAATTCTCATTGTTACACATTCGGATTCCCTCTGTCCTATATGTATACACCAGATGTAAAAACAATGATGAATAAAATCTTATCTGAAGTAATGTAACATAATATCCCCCATCCTCTAAATAACCGGCTTGCTTACTAAAAACGAGCCGGTTTATTTTATCTAAAAATTCAGTTCCTGATTTATAAAATAGATGTGTTTTTCTAAATAACAACGCTAACTAACTGTTTATCAGACTGTTACACGCAATATTCTCTCTTAGCTCCTACTTGCTTCTCTCTTAACACTTTACAACTCTAAGAGCTAAGGGAGAGGCAGGATACTCTTAGACTAATTTAAGAGGTAAATTATAGAAAAAAATTTATAATTATAATAAAATAAGTTAAGAAATATCACCTGAATGAATTGCATTTCCCTCCAACTCAAATTTGTAAATTAAAGATGGTAAATCCCACATATATCCGACTTGTTCTCCCTTTACTTATCCCTCACAAAACTAAATTGTACGCAAATAAACCTACTTTCTATATTGAAAAAAAATAATTCTTGCCTAAGCATAACTTCCCATCAATAATATTACTGCGCATTTAACTTGACAAAAAACACTTATTGAGAAGAAAGATAAAGTTATAATTCTAATTAAAGCTTTGAATGAAACAAAAATATATAATCTAAATCATCTGACAGATAGAATAAAATTTTATCAGAACATTTAGTAAAGAGGTAAACTATGTTTCAAGGTAAAAGATTTGAGGTAAAACTGGATGAAGAATTTCCACCATACCCAGTTTTTGACCCTCAATATAGACGTGCTCCTCATAGAGGATTAAATTTAACTCCATCTGAAATAACCTTAGCAGTTAAAAATGCTTTGCGTTATGTTCCTTCCGAATGGCACTCTCGTTTAGCACCAGAATTTCTGGAAGAATTATTGACCAGAGGAAGAATTTATGCCTATCGTTTTCGTCCTCAAGGAAGAATTTGGGGACGCCCTATTGACGAGTATAAGGGCATCACTCCAGCTCGTGGTATTCAGGTGATGATTGATAACAATTTGGATTTTGAGGTTGCTCTCTATCCTTATGAACTGGTTACCTATGGTGAAAGTGGACAGGTTTGTCAGAACTGGATGCAATATCGTCTTATCAAAAAATATTTAGAAATAATGACAGAAGAGCAAACTCTGGTGGTTCAATCCGGTCATCCCTTAGGTCTATTTCCTTCTCGTAAAGAAGCTCCAAGAGTTATTTCCACCAACGGTATTGTCATAGGAAAATGGGATAATCCTGAAGATTTTCAAAGACTTACCGCTCTTGGAGTGGCAAATTACGGACAGATGACTGCGGGTGGCTGGATGTATATCGGACCTCAAGGAATCGTGCACGGAACCTATATCACTCTTTTAAATGCAGGAAGAAAATATTTAGGTATACCACCTGAAAAAGATTTGCGAGGAGTGCTCTTTATATCTTCTGGTTTAGGTGGAATGAGTGGAGCCCAACCTAAGGCAGTAGAAATTGCTAAAGGGATAGGTGTAATTGCTGAAGTAGATTATAGTCGGATAGAAACCAGATTAAAACAAGGCTGGGTGAAAAAGGTTTCCAGTAATCTGGAGGAAATCTTTCAGTGGGTAGATGAACATCGCCAGACTAAAGAACCTATATCTATTGCTTACTATGGAAACATTGTTGACCTTCTGGAATATGTTGATTCGCATAATATCAAAGCCGAATTACTTTCTGATCAGACCTCCTGTCACGCTGTTTATGAAGGTGGCTACACTCCAGTTGGTTTAACTTTTGAAGAAGGAAGAGCTTTGCTTGCGTCCAATCCGGAAGAATTCCGTAGATGCGTGGATACTTCTTTAAGACGTCATTTCCAAGTTATCAAAAGACTTTGTGATAAAGGTGCAAAATTCTGGGATTATGGAAATAGTTTTATGGCTTCGGTTTTTGATGCTGGAGAACCCAGTATTGCTCGTAATGGTATAGATACCAGTGAAGGTTTCATCTTTCCTTCCTATGTAGAAGATATTATGGGACCTCTTTGCTTTGATTTTGGTTATGGACCCTATAGATGGGTGTGTCTTAGTGGAAAAGATAGTGATTTACATTTAACTGACCAGGTTGCTGCTGAAATCATTGACCCTAATAGAAACACTATGGATAAAGATAATCATTACTGGATTACCCATGCAGAAGAAAATAATCTGGTAGTAGGAACTAAAGCACGCATTCTTTATGCTGATGAAGAAGAAAGAATTCGTATTGCTTTACGCTTTAATCAGCTTATTAGAGAAGGCAAACTTGGTCCTATTATGATAGGAAGAGACCATCATGATACCGGTGGCACAGATTCTCCCTTCCGTGAGACAGCAAATATCAAGGATGGAAGTAATAGAATGGCAGATATGGCTGCTCATTGTTTTGCTGGCAATGCAGCTCGTGGTTTGACTATGGTAGTTCTTTCCAATGGCGGAGGTGTCGGTGTCGGAAAAGCTTTCAATAGCGGAAATGGAATTGTTCTTGATGGCAGTGAATATATAGATAATGTTATTAAATCTGGTTTATCCTGGGATGTTATGGGAGGAGTAGGAAGAAGAAACTGGGCACGCAATGAAAATGCAATGAAGACTGTCCGAACCTGGAATGAAGTTCATTCTGAGGAAGGACACATAACAATGCCCGAAAATATTGATGACGAAATGGTAAATGAGATTGTGCAAAAAAGACTGCAAAAATAAAAATTACTGAGGATATATTGATGTTAAACCAGTTTATCCGAATGATGAAGGCAGAGTCCATTCCTGAAAGTGTGATTCGCACTTTCTGTATTTATTATAATCAATTGGTAAAAGGAGAAAGGGGTATCATTCCTTCCTCTGAAATCAACCCTCCAAAAGAAGACAACCTGCTTCAATATTCAGCTCTAAATGATTATAGAAAACAATCTATGCTAAAACAGATAGTGGTGATTAAACTGAATGGCGGTCTGGGAACAAGTATGGGATTAAGTGCAGCAAAAAGTCTTCTACCAGTTAAAGGCAATATGAATTTCCTGGATATTATCGTCCGTCAGATTCTATTATTACGTGTTACTACTGGTTATGATGTGACTTTAATGTTTATGAACAGTTTTCACACTGATGAGAATACTAAAAAATATCTGCAAAAATACCCAGACTTGGAGAAACAATCACTTCCCGTTACTTTTCAGCAGAATAAATTTCCTCGCATTCGGCAAGACAATCTAAAACCCTACGATAATCCTGACCCTAAAAAAAGATGGAATCCTCCTGGACATGGAGATTTATATACGACTTTATATTGCACTGGACTTTTGGACAAAATGATTGATGCAGGATTCCGCTATATCTTTGTGTCCAATTCAGATAACCTGGGAGCTACAATTGATCCAGCCATTCCTTCTTATATGGCAGCAAATGACCTTCATTTTGTGATGGAAGTATGCCATAGAACCGAAATGGATAAAAAAGGGGGACATCTATGTGAAGATAAAAATGGACAATTGATGCTAAGAGAAATTGCTCAATGTCCTGAAGATGAACTTTCTGAGTTCCAAAATGTTGCGCTTTATAAATATTTTAATACTAATAATCTCTGGATAGACCTCAAAGCATTGCAGTGGTATTTATTGACTGAGGATGGGACAATATTATTACCACTAATTGTAAATCCTAAGGTAGTAGATGGGACTCCTATCTACCAACTGGAAACGGCAATGGGTGCTGCTATCAGTCTTTTTAAAAATTCTCGTGCTGTTGTGGTACCCCGAACTCGTTTCTCTCCAGTTAAAAAGAATAATGACCTACTTGCTATCTGGTCTGATTTATACGAATTAAATGACCAGTATCATATAGTTCTGAAACAGGGAATTGAACAGGTCCCGACCATAGAGCTTGATGAAAGATATTATGGAAATATAAACCAAATGATGGAACATTTTAAAGATGGAGTCCCTTCTCTAATTCGTTGTAAGGAATTAAAAATTACTGGCGATATAAGTTTTGGAGAAGATGTTATCTGCGAAGGAAAAGTGAGTCTTTATGCTGACCATCCAGTTTATATTAAAAGCAAGATATTAACGGGTGAAATCGTTTTTAATTAAAAAATGATGAATTCTATACCGCATTTAGCTGACCTAAAGCTCTCTTTAATTGTAGCAATTGACCGTAATGGTTTAATTGGATATCAAAATCATATACCCTGGCGTATACCAGAAGACCTGGCATATTTCCGTGAAAAGACCTTAAATCACACCGTGATTATGGGAAAAAATACCTGGATGTCTCTGGGTAGCACTTTAGATCAAAGGGTGAACATAATTCTTACTCATGACCATAACTTTTATGTTCCAGGAGCAATAGTTTGTCATAGTGTCAGTGAATGTCTGGAACATTGCAGACCTGAGGATGAAGTCTTTGTTATTGGAGGAAGTCAGATATTCAAATTATTCCTTCCCCTCATCTCAAAAATGTATGTAACACGTATAGATGCAGAATTTGAAGGTGATACCTGGTTCCCTGAAATTAACTGGGAAGAATGGGAACTGATTTTCTTTGAACAGAAAAAAAGTAAAACTGGCTATATGCTAACCTTTTCTGAATATGTTCGTAAAAATGGGAATTGGAAACCTGAATTACCTGAGGAATAGAAATTATTCAGCATCTTTGCCAAAAAACTATCTTTTCCTTTGGTATACCAATGATATTAATAAAACTTTTAGATGGATATAGGAAATGAAAATATATAAAATTTCTGCGATTTTAATACTCATAGCTATTCTCTTTGGAGGTTGCGGTCAAACCGTTCAATCCGGTAAAGTTCAAGTTAGATTCTGGCATGGTTTGGGTGGTCCCTTAGGAGATGTATTAAATGATATGATAATGGATTTCAATCACACTCATAAAGATATTGAAATCATCGCCAATCCTATCAGTAGCTATAACGCTTTATCTCAAAAACTTTCCGCCGCTCTTCAAGTGGGTAAACAGCCAGACCTGGCACAGGTCTTTGAATCTTGGGCAGCAAAATATCAGGAAGATAATGTGTTGGTCAGTATTGACAGCTTAATTGCCAATGACCCTGATATGACTGAAGAAGATTTAAATGATTTCTATCCCGTATTTATGAATTCCATCACTTATAAAGGAAAAAAATGGTCGTTTCCCTTCAATAAAAGCGTTCGTGCCTACTTTTATAACAAAGATGCTTTCTACCGTGCAGGATTAGATCCTTACTATTTTCCCGCTACCTGGCAAGAATTCAGGGAATACTGTAAAATACTCACCTCCCCTAAAGATGATATTTATGGTGCTAATTTTACTGTAAATGAATGGCAGTTTGTTAATCTTATCCATCAAGCTGGTGGCACTATAATGGATGAGAATAACCGTCCTGTGTTGAATAGTCAATACGGTTTAGAGGCTTTAAATTATATACTTGGGTTGGTTAATGTTGATAAGACCGCAAAATCTACCAAAGAGCTTGATGGACAAAATGCATTTCTCGCAGGAAAGGTCGCTATGTATGAAGGTTCCAGTGTATCTATAACTTTTATGCGACAACAACCCATAAATTTTGCTGTTGGTTATGCACCATTACCTACTTATAGAACTAAGAAAAGTGCTATTAGCGGAACTAATATTGTAATCTTTAAAAGTGGTAATCCCAAAAAAGAAAAGGCTGCCTGGGAGTTCATAAAATGGTTCACTTCCACGGAAAGAACTGCAGAATGGAGTGCTCGCACCTGCTATATGCCTTTACGCAAAAGTGCTATGCAAACTCAGATAATCCAGGATTTCTTGGCTGAAAATCCTCAATTTAAAGATGTGTATGCACAATTAGAAGATGCTGTTTTTGAACCTCAACATCCCGCCTGGTTCGTAGGACGAGATGAACTTAAAAAAAGCCTGGAAAAAGCCACTGCAGGAATTCTTACTCCACAACAAGCACTGGATGAAGTAGCAGCTAAGTTAGAAAAGCTCGTCAAAGAAGAAGAGAAAAAAGGAAAATTGTAAAAATGTTAACGACCTTTCTAAAATCTTTGACTATCATCCTGCAAGAATACAGAATAAGCTTGACAATCATTTAGTAAAATTAAAGTAAGTTCTCAATATGCCGAAGTGGTGAAACAGGTAGACGCAGTGGACTCAAAATCCACCGGGCTTTTAGCCCATGCCGGTTCGATTCCGGCCTTCGGCACCATTAATAAAATGGAGTGATTAACTTCTAAAAAGTTGAGACCAATAGCATTATTTGTAGAACGAAATAGTGTAACTGTTTTTTTGGGGGTGTTTCTTCCCCCTGAACTTATAACAAAGAAAAAAAATGACTCGGGGTTATTTATTGCTCTGAGTTGACGGATATCTTTTGGAGGTATGATGTCCAAATATACCATATTAATCCTGGCAACAATGATGATTCTATTGAGCCTGCCCTTCACAGTGGATGCAATTTCCCAGGGTGCATTGCTATTTCTCACTTTTGAACCTGGTGCTCGAGCTAATGCCCTTGGTCGTGCTTATTCAGCTGTAGCTGATGATGCATATGCTGCCTGGTGGAATCCAGGTGCAACCGCATTTAATCGTAAAACCCAATTAGCTGGAACTCATATACCCTGGCTTCAAGGAGCTGGTGGTGGTTTTGATGATATGTTCTATGAATATTTAGGTTTTAACCACTATTTCCAAGATATCGGTAATGTGAATGTGCAATTTATCCTACTTGATGCTGGAACTCAGGAACAAACGGATGAACAAGGAAATCAACTGGGAACCTTTCATAGCTTTGATTTTGCTGGAGGAGCAGGTTATAGTTATGAAGTAATACCAGAACATTTAGGTGTGGGAGGAAACTTTAAACTTATTTATAGCTATCTTGGACCTGGTACTGGTAATACTGAAGATGAAGGTAAAACTTTTACTTTTGCCTTTGATATAGGTGCCAAATATCGAGACTTGGGTGTAAAAGGTTTAGACCTTGCTCTGGCGATACAAAATATCGGACCTAATGTAACTTATGTTGATGAATCCCAATCAGACCCCTTACCTATGACTTTTCGCCTGGGTGCATCTTATCAAGTTATGGATACACCTATGAATAAATTGATTGTTTCTGCTGAAGCCAGTAAAATACTTGCTAATGATGACCCTTTATTTAAACGTTTTATAACCGGTTGGGAACACTTTGACGAGACAATGTATGGATTTGGTGCAGAATACACCTATTTGAATCTAATTTCTCTGAGAGGTGGCTACTTTGCTGATCAGGCAGGAAGTATTGTTGGTCCAAGCTTTGGCGCTGGGATTCAATACACCTTTAGTAAAAAATATAAGCTAACCGCTGATTTTGGTATGATAACTGCCGGTGAACTGACAGATTATAACAAAGTATTTTCTTTAGGCTTTGAATTCTGATTAAGAGAACACTATCCACTTCAGCTTCCTCAGGAATAGTCCTGAGGAAGCTTAACTTCAAACAAATTCTAAGAGCTGGTATAATATCTTTATTTCTGATAAGCTCCACTTTACTATATGCTGAAAAAATTAATCTGAGTAAGTATTATCCCACTCATCCACCTAAAGCTCATCCTTATATACAATTGCTTAATAAACAGCCAGGAAAGCCCTTAGATAAGAATAAAGATAATTATAATAAGCTATTAGTAATTCTGGTTGATTTTCAAGAAGAAATACCGGATGACCCAAATACCACTGGTAATGGAAAGTTTCAGCTTGAACCTGATCCTAACTATCTATACAGTATTGGAAGTCCTCCTCATAATCGTAAATATTTTCAGGACAACCTGGAAGCCTTGCGATACTATTATCTTGCAGCAACAGCTGGATCTTTCAATCTGGAATATGAGGTCTATCCTATAAATGGAGCTTATACCTTACCCCATACTATGGGCTATTATAATCCTCCATCAGCATCCAGTGAAACTTTTGTTTCCAAAATGGAAGAATATTTCAGAGATGCCTTTACCATTGCGGATAATCTTTCGCCGGAGATAGATTTTTCTGCTTATAGTCATTTTATGATTATCCACGCAGGTTCAGATTGGCAACATGATATATTTTCGGACACTCCTTCAGATCTACCTTCTTTCTTTATAAGCGTTGGAGAAGGAAAAGAAGTCCCCGTAGATGATGGTTCATTTTTTATCAGTTATGCCTGCAATGTACCCTCCACTATATCTCAAGATTTTACCGAAGAAATTTATGAGGGTACAGTTATTCATTCTGGTTATGGTGCTCTTAATTCAGTTATGGCTCATGAATTTGGTCATTCTTTAGGAATGGTTGATCTCTATAATGTCTATACTTGGCAACCTATGGTAGGTGTTTTTGATATTATGGATAGTGGAGGTTCTGGAGTTCTATTGGACATCTTAGAAGATGGGTCATATATAATGCTGGAAGGTGGATTACCCGTTCTTCCAGGAGCCTGGTCTCGCACTTTAATCTGTGAGGATTATCTTAAATCAAAAGGTTTATTATTAGATCTGGAACAGATACCACTTTTTGACCCTATTTTACTTTCTGCTAGTAGCTGGAAACAGTCTGGAAATTCATATCATCCTCAGATTCTGCGTATTCCTCTTTCTTCCACAGAATATATCCTGGTTGAAAACAGGAATGTAGATCCTGATGGAGATGGAGCTACTGCAGTTTTTGCTAACGAAGATAAAAGAGTTATTCTCTATCCTACAGCTATTGAAGACCCGGATAATAGACCTACCTATGAATATGATTATCTTTTGCCCTCTTTTCAGAAAGCCGATGGTTCTGCTATGGGAGGAGGATTTCTGGTCTGGCGCATAAATAATGATGTGATTTACAATCAAGGAGTCTGGGATAATGAAGGAAATTTAATTTCTAACTATCAAAATAACTCGGTAAATACAAGATATTCTCGTAGAGGAGTGGAAATCATAGAAGCAGATAATCTACCTGATATCGGTTATCCCTATTCTTGGTACTGGACTGGCACACAATATGAATATTTTTATGCTCACAAACCGTTACTTGATTCTGATGGCTATTTTATTCACTGGACGCAAGAACCCTGGAAACCCGTTTTAAATAGCAATACAAAACCTGCTCTAAAAGATAGTCAAAATATAGGCTCACTCTACTGGCTTAATAATATGGGCAATCCTTCCAGAGATATGTCCATAACCGTATGTGCAGGTAATTTTGAAACCACACAAATCTTTGATTATTCAGATTCCAGGATAACATGCGCTCCCTTAATAAAATCAAGTTTCTGCGATTTTAATATCCCCCTAATACTGGAAGATTCCATCCATCTGCTTTCGTATTCAGATAACACCTGGTTTGACTTAATGGGCAGTTTTCCCTGGAATAGTCATGCTATAGATTTCCCCATAACTACTTCAGATCAAGATGGAAATGGATTCCAGGAATTGGTACTCGTACATAATAATACTCTTGAATTGATACAATTCTCGCAAGACGATTTAGAAAGTGTCTCCTTAAACTTTTCAGAGCATATAACTACAGCTCCTATTTCTTTTGAAGATACTATTTTTGTTACCACTCAGAATACTTTATCATCTATCCATAATAATCAGTTAATAAATTCTATCCCCTTACAAAATGTTAAAAGACTCGGTTCCTTTGATGACAAACTCATAGCACTGTGTCCTGATCTGTTATATATAATTGATACGATTAATCTAACCGTAAGTGAAGAGATTGAATTACCAGAACCTTTTGGCAACTATGAACCCGTAACTTTTTGTGCCTTATCTGAAAATACCTCAATGCTGTTTTTAATGTCAAATAAAGGTAATATCTATAGATATGAAAAGGGATATCTGCAACAGATATATATGGCTAGACCTGGGGAACATCCCACGCAAATAGGGCTAACCTGTTACCGTACTGGTGAAACTTCAATTTCTCCTACCATATTCTGGGGTTCTGGAAATAAAATCTATGCTGTAGCCTTTGATGGTTCTTTATTAAGTGGCTATCCTTATGATATATTTCCTTTTACTATTGAACCTGAAGCTCATCTAATAGCAATGCAATTCAATTCATCACCACTTTTATATTTCCCTCTATCTGAAAGAGGATTTCTGGCATTTTCTCCTGATAATGGGATTTTCTGGCAATATTCATTATTATTAAACGGAGAAACAGGAAATTCTCATTTGATGATAATCCCTGATCATCAACTTTCTTCCCATTTATACTGGTATTACACAGATGGAAGCGGAAAAATATATATTCAAGGGAAAAATATCCTTACTTCTGAAACACAACTTTGCTGGAATGGCTTCCGCAATGGAGGAAATGGCACTCTTTATGGAGAATTAAGCATAACCGTTCCTGCTCAGGCTTTTAATGCCTATATTTTCCCTAATCCAGTTAAAGGAGATAATTTAAGAGTAAGAATTGAAAACTTTAATCAAACTGTAAAACTCCATCTTTATAACATCAATGCAGATTTAATTAAAAGTGAGACTGTTCCTGCTAATGGAAATCTCCAGCGTGATATAATAATTGACAGTCGTAAACTTTCTTCTGGAGTATATCTTATGAAGGTACAGTGTGGAAATAAACATAAGACCATCAAGTTTGCAGTACAAAAGTAATTGAGAGGAGAAGAAGATGAAGAAGTTTTTATTAATTATGATTTGCCTGGGACTATTGTCTACTCTTTTAGGACAAGGTATAGATGATTTAATCTTCCAGGAGAATAAGAAGGACACTGAGCAGGAGATAATAAAGGTCAATTTTGAAAAGAAAGATGCAAGGCTGGCAATGCTTTATTCTGCTGTTCTACCTGGAGCAGGTCAATTTTATGCTAAACCTTCTGCTGTTATTACCTATATCTTCCCTATCCTGGAAGTCGCTATGATTGGCGGAATGATTTATTATGATAAGCAAGGCGATGAAAAAACTAAAGATTATGAAAAATATGCTAATGGCGAGATAGTTACTCATACCTTTAATTATAATGTAGGTGGAGTTGATTATTCCTACACTTATACCGGAACACGTTATAGACGCGACTATCAAACTCAGGTGCAAAATGTTTTGAAGAATATAAATGCTTTTGATATCTATGACGAGACCTTCTTTCGTTTAGACCAATCCGATACTCAGCATTTTTATGAGGATATAGGTAAATATAATAAGTATATCTTTGGTTGGGCAGATTGGTATCATCGCTTTGCCACTGATCCCACTTCAGGAGACGGAACCTTTATTATGGATGACCCTGCTTATGAAGGGCTCTGGGTTTTTACCGGAAGCACCGACCCTCAATTAATCCAGAATAGACGCTGGTATCAGAATTATACCGTGGAAGACTTTATGAATGGAGACCTATCTCATCCTATATCTCCAAAGAGCCCTGAAGCTTCACCCTGGCGTCAGGAATATATTAATATGAGAAAAGATGCTAATAAACAATATGACTATTCCCATTACTTTACGCTTGGTTTAGCTGCAAATCATATCATTTCTGCCATTGATGCCTATATTATGACTAATCAAGTTAATCGCACAGCTATTACCAAAAATGATAAAGTTAAAATGTATTATTATACTGATGTCTCCAATAACAGTCTAACCCCAACTTTAGCTTTAAGAGTAAACTTTTAAATCTATGATGAAACACCTTGTCTTCCTTCTTCTAATTCTTTCAATAATGCCCTTAGCCGCATTGCCTAAAATAATATATTCTGCTACTTCTGCTATCTTACCAGGAACAGGAGAACTGGCACTGGGAAAAACAACTCAGGGTGCTATTATGCTTGGTGCAGATATTCTGGTCTGGAGTTCCTTTTTTGCTTTGGAAAAAGAAAAAGATAATTTGACTGATACCTATAAACAATATGCAAAAGTCTATGCGGGAGCTCCAGAAAATATGCCTGCAAGTTTTTATCAAAATCTCCAAAATTATATAAGCAGCGACGATTTTAACCGCTATCAGGAACTTTTTGCCCGCAACTATTATTTAATTTATTCTTATAATCCAGAAGGCTATGAAGCTTATATTTTAGCCAATACCTATAGTGACGAAGAAGGTTGGAGCTGGCAAAACCAGACTTATCAAAATCATTATAAAAAGTTGCGCAGAAGAACTCAAAAAGCTAAAATCTATCAAAATCTGAGTGTTGGAGCCTTGCTCCTGAATCGGGTTGTCAGTGTCATAGATGTGTCTCTTACAAATCAAAAAGCAAAAGAGCCATTATCAATCTATTTTACTCCTACCTCCAATAACGGTTTAATGTTCAATGTCCAGCTGGAGTATTAATGCTTAATAAATTCAAAGTAACTTTCTTCTTAATCCTTTTGCTATTGTTGCTGACTTTTTCTCTTTCTGCAGAAAGTCGGGGTGTGAAAGTTTTAAAATCTCTGGTAGTGCCTGGTTTATCACAAATACAGGATGGACATAACTATGGCTATGCGATGCTTTCAGCGGAAGCAGGAATCATATCCACTCTTTTTTATTTTAATGAGGAAGAAAAACTAAAAGCACAAAAATACTATGAATATGCCATCAAATTTGCTCATATAGAACCGGGAAAATATGACGACCAATATTATAGAAATTTGAGCCGTTATAATAGTAGTGGTTTTGAAGCAGGTGGATATAATGCTAAAATTAGAGAGGAAGCTATGCAATTATATCCTAATGACCCTGTTCAGCAACAAGCTTATATTGATGAACATTGCTATCCAGAAGAGTATGGCTGGAATTGGGATAGCTTAGAACACCGTCGTCATTACAGTCAACTTAGAATTCAAGCAAGAGATCTTCAAGATTATGGAAAATTAACTATGGGAGTGCTCATAGTAAATCACCTAATCAGTGGAATAGATGCTCTTCGTTATACTGGTAAAGAAATTAATCCTCAAGTATATCTGGATATCAAAGATAACCAACCCCTCTTAATGTTTAGTTTTAAGTGGTAATATAAATTATAAAATTGATTATAACTTAAATCAGTTATCTTAAATAAATATATTTTCCAATGCTTTTTCCACCATCTCTGGTGTAATCTGTTTCATACATTCAAATGTCCCTTTAGGACATTTATTTCTTCCATGCAAAGAACAGGGCTGGCAAGGTAAATCCGCTGTTAAAACGATAGCTTTATCATTCAAAGGTGCAAAACCTAAACGAGGATGAGTTCCTCCAAAGATAGCAATCTGAGGTTTTCTTAAAGCGGCTGCTAAATGCATAGGACCGGTATCACCACTTATAATTGCGTCGCAGGCATTTATTTCTGCAGTTAATTGCCCGAGATTGAGTTTCCCACAAAGATTTTTAACATCATTAAAAACTGCATTAAGACTTCGGGTTAATTCATAATCTGATTGATTTCCATAAATCCTAAATTCATATTCATTATGTCCATCTTCAATAAGTTTCTTCCAGTTATCTATTTGCCAGATTTTTGTATTATGAGATGCACCAGGGAATAAAGCAATAAGTTTTCTGTCTGGATAAATGCGAGGAGTAATCTCTATCTCTTCAGAAATTAGTTCTGGATACAGCATTGGATAGCGTATAGAATAAGTGGAACTAAATTTATCCGGAAAGAGTTTTTCTAAAGCGGAATAATATAATCTAACCGTGGACTCTATGCTGATAGAATGATTCCCTCTCACAATTCTTTTTCTTAATTTATGCTGTTTATTATAAATTGCCTTCTTGTGAGAGCGAACCAGATTGCGAATAAGCCAGGTGGAAAACTTATTATGCAAGTCTATCACTAAATCGTAGGATTGTTTAGTTAGATTAATATGCCAGGAAAAGCTTTTAGAATAGGGAATTATTTTTAAATTTATGCCAAAAAGTTCTGGTAAAGCTTGATATTCTGGCTTACAGAGAAAATAGATTTCAGCATCGGGGAAAAGTTCTCGCAATTCTGCTACTACAGATTGAGTGAGGATTATATCTCCGATAGAACTTAATCTGATAACCAGGATACGCATTATAAGGTGCTTCTGATAATATCGGGAATGCGAGGCATAAGTTCCGAAAGCTTTTCTGGATTTTTTCCTCCTCCCATAGCAGAATCAGCTCTTCCTCCACCTTTACCATTGAGTTCTTGAGATACAGCTTTAACAATTTTCCCGGCATTAAATTTATCCATTATTTCTCTTCCTACTACACAAAGAATAGTAATTTTATCCCCTTCTACTGTAAAAAGTAGAGATATGGTGTCTTTGGCTCTGTCTTTAAGCAAATCTCCAAGTTCTCTTAATCTTTCAGATTCAGTTTCCACGGTTGTGCAAAGGAGATTAAAATCGGGATATTCTACTATTTTATCCAGTAATTTATCCACTTCAGCAAAACTTTGTCTCTGCTCTTTCTTTTTAAGCTCGTCTTCTAACTCTTTAATCCGATTTTGCATAGTCTCTAATCTTGTTTCCAGCATTTTCTCAGAAACATTTAGCACAGCCGCAAGATTTGCTATCCTTTCTTGAAGAGAACGCACAAATTTCTCTGCACCTCTTCCTGTAACAGCTTCTATTCTTCGGATTCCTGCTGAGGAAGAGCTTTCGGATATAATCTTAAAAAGTCCAATCTCACCTGTTGCAGAAATATGAGTACCACCACATAACTCTTTGGAAAAATCTTCTACACTAATAACTCTAACTTTTTGACCATACTTTTCGCCAAAAAGAGCCATTGCACCTTCAGAGCGTGCTTCCTCAATATCTTTAATCTCAATATGGACAGGTCTGTTCTCTTTAACTATCTCATTAACTATATCTTCAACCTTATTTATCTCATCTTGTGGTAGTGCTTGCAGTTGGGTGAAGTCAAAACGAAGATAATCCGGACCAACAAACGAACCCTTTTGTTGAACATATTCCCCTAATACCATTCTTAAAGCTTTATGCAAAAGATGGGTGGCAGTATGATTCCGAGCTATATCTTTCCTTCTTGGGAGTTCAATTTCTGCTTTAACTAAAGGTGAAGATATAGCACCTCTAACCAGATGACCAATATGAATAAACTTATCATCTATGCGTTTAACATCTATTACCTGCATCTCAAAATAATCATTATAAATTCTTCCTGTGTCTGCAACCTGTCCTCCAGATTCAGCATAAAATGGAGTTTTATCAAGTTGTATATGTAAATTGCCTTCATCATCAATCCGATATCTTTGAATATGTGCTTCTATGCTAAAATTATCATATCCAACAAAATCTGTTGGAGTAGAGGGCATTAATTCTATCCAATCCATATCTTCCCATTTATAGATAAATTTAGAGCTTTTCCGAGCTCGTTCTCTTTGTTTTTTCATCTCTTTTTCAAAACCAGCAGTATCAACCTTAAAACCTCTCTCTTCTGCCAGATTTATAGTCAAATCAAGCGGGAAACCATAGGTATCATAGAGTTGAAAGGCATCCTTACCAGGGATAATCTTTTCCGTAGAGTTTGCACAAATCTGATCAAATCTCTCCAAACCTTTATCCAGTGTAGAATTAAAACGCTCTTCTTCTGCTTTAATTACCATCTTAATATAGGCTTCTTTACCTTTCAATTCAGCAAAAGGTTCACTCATTATTTCTACCACAGAATCAACTAAATGAAACATAAAAGGTTCAGAAAATCCCAGCAATCTTCCATGACGAGCTGCTCTACGTAAAATCCTTCTGAGAACATATCCTCTTCCCTCATTAGAAGGAAAACCTCCATCCGCAAGAGCAAAACAAAGACATCGAATATGGTCAGCTATCACTCTATGAGACATACCAGTTTCAGGATTATAAGGAACCCCACTCATTTGGACGATTTTATCTATGATGGGCATAAATAAATCCGTCTCATAATTGCTATAAGTATTCTGGAGAATTTGCACTAACCTTTCAAAACCAGCTCCAGTATCTACATAACGAGATTTCAAAGGCGAAAGTGAACCATCTTCTTCTCTATTATATTGAATGAAAACCAGATTCCATAGCTCAATATAACGATTACAATCTCCATTCAATTCACATTTATGACCAGGTATATTCTTTTTCATGCAATGTTCTATACCGCAGTCATAGTGAATTTCGGTGCAAGGTCCACAGGGACCTGTCTCACCCATTTCCCAAAAATTATCTTTATCTCCAAAATAGGATATATGAGAGGAATCTATATCGGTATTATTTTTCCATAAATTATAGCTTTCCTCATCAGTATTATGGACCGTGGCAAAAAGTTTATCTTTAGGTAAATGGAATACATTAGTTAAGAGCTCCCAAGCCCATTCTATAGCTTCTTTTTTATAGTAATCTCCAAAGGACCAATTGCCCAACATTTCAAAAAAGGTATGATGATAGCCATCTTTACCTACAGCTTCTAAATCGTTGTGTTTTCCACCAGCACGTATACATTTTTGACTATTAACAGCTCTTTTAACTTCCGGTTCTTTTAATCCGAGAAAGATGTCTTTAAACTGATTCATTCCAGCATTGGCAAAAAGTAAAGTGGGATCATCCCAAGGAATTACCGGAGAAGAAGGGATAAAGGTATGCCCTCTTTCCCTAAAGAAATCTATAAAGGTCTGACGAATCTCTTTACTAGTCCACACTTAATTTTGCTCCGTTTTTTCTAAAGCTTCATAATTATCCCTAATCCATTTTTCAGCACTGAAAGCAGCTATAGCACCATCACTAGTAGCTGTGACCACTTGTCTCAAAACTTTATGACGAATATCTCCTGCAGCGTAAACACCAGGGATATTAGTATGCATAAATTCATCCGTGTAAACAAAACCTGCTTCATCAAGATTAATCCTGGATTCCAGCAGTTTATTGTTTGGTAAAATCCCTACATAAATAAAAACTCCATCAACGGGTAGGAAGCTTATCTCTTGAGTAACCCGATTAAAAATCTCCAGTTTTTCTATTTTATCAGAACCATGAATCTCTTGAACCACTGAATTCCAAATAAATTCAATCTTGGGATTTTGGAAAGCGCGTTCTTGTAATATCTTTTGTGCTCTCAATTCATCTCTTCTATGTATGATGTAAACCTTACGAGCAAAGTGAGTTAAATAGATTCCTTCTTCTACTGCAGAATCACCTCCTCCTATAACAGCTACAACTTTATCACGATACAAAGCACCATCACAGGTGGCACAATAGGAAACACCTCTTCCGGTAAAGCGTTGTTCTCCAGGAACATTTAGCCTTCTCGGATAGGCACCAGTGCATAAGATTAAAGCTTTTGTGCGGTATTTGTTCTCACGGGTTTCCACAATTTTGCAGAGACCTTCCATTCCTATTGCCGTAACCTCTTCATCCAAAAACTTTGCTTGAAATCTTTCCGCTTGTTGTCTCATTCTTTCTGTAAGCTCAAAGCCTTCTATGGCATCAGGAAAGCCAGGATAATTCTCCACTTGATGTGCAGAGGTAATCTGACCTCCAATTATAGCTCTTTCCAGGATAATAGTATTTAATCCTCCGCGTGCAGCATAAATTCCTGCAGCTAAACCGGCAGGACCACTTCCTATTATAATTACATCATATTGCATTTTCTACCTCATTACCAAAAGATACTTTATACCCTTTTTAACACTAAGTATTAAAGTCAAGAATTTTATCAAACTCATTAAATATAGTCATTTCTTTGAATACATAAAAGTTAACGAGATAAAACAAAGTAAAAGAAACATAATGTATCCTTTGTCGTAATATTTAATATGACGCATAGATTGTTTATCATTTAATTATATTTAATTTTAATATGTACTATCATTAACGTCCTCACACCTATTTTAGAGAAAGTAATTTATCCATCATTAAATTCCAAATATCTTCCACTTTATCTTCAACCGATGTCCAGCTTATGTCCAGCTTATGTCCAACTCATGTCCAACTCATGTCCGAAATCTATCATAACCTCAACATAAGTGAGACATTAACTTGATATAAAGACCTAAAGAGATAGAACTATCAAAGTTAGTGATAGATACACTATGTTTATGTCCGAATATTTTGATGCTACACCTTAAGTTAAGCAAAAGTAAGGAATACTTAAAATCCATAATTAATGAGGATTAATTAAATGAGTAAAAGAACTTGACCGATAAATGGAAATTAAGAATTTGGAGGTAAATTAAATTGAGGAGAAGATAAATGAAAGTAATAACCGTTAAAATTAAGATTCATCCACAATATCCGATGTTTCAACTTGATTTCAATAGCAGTTTAATCCTCAATCTTAATTATAATGATATAATTTTAAGGAATTATGTAAGTTATGGATTATAGGGTCTCAGTAGTTCAGTTTAAACCTGATTTTTTAGCGGTTACGGAAAATCTTAATAAATTGAAAACTATGCTTTTAGAGATGGAGACGGATTTAGTAGTTTTACCAGAACTCTGTCTATCCGGTTATGTATTCCAGAAACAGGAAGAGGTTGAGAAAGTTAGTGAGACCATTCCGGAAGGATTTGTCTTTCAGGAATTTTGCCAACTTTCTACTGAAAAGGGATTCAGTATAGTTTATGGTTTTGCAGAAAAAGCAGAAAATAGGTATTATAATTCAGCTGCGCTGATAAATCCAGATGGCAGTTATTATATTTATCGTAAAACCCATCTTTTTTATAGGGAAAAACTATTTTTTACTCCAGGAGATACTGGATTTCAAGTTTTCCCTGCTAAAGGTGATATTCTGATAGGAATAATGATTTGTTTTGATTGGCAATTTCCAGAATCTGCCAGAACTCTTGCTCTTAAAGGCGCACAAATAATCTGCCATCCTTCCAATCTTGTTTTACCCTGGTGTCAACAAGCGATGAAGACCCGTTCCTTAGAAAACCGGGTGTTTTCCATCACATCCAATCGTGTCGGTATTGAATATAATAACGGTGAAACTATGGAATTTACCGGAAAAAGTCAGATTTTAGGTACCAAAGGAGAAGTTCTGCTTCAGCTGGACGAAAAAAATGAAGGAATGGGCACAATAATTATTGACCCAAACCTTGCTCTGGACAAATCGGTTAATCCTCTTAATGATGTTTTTAAAGACCGGAGAAGGGAGATGTATGAATTATGAATGAGGAATTGAAAAAAGAGATACAAAAACTTAGAGCTGAAATTGAACACCATAATGAACTCTATTATAAACTGGCAAAACCAGAGATATCAGATTATGAATATGACCAGTTGGTTTTAAGACTTCGTCAACTGGAAGCTCAATTAAGTGCAAAAGAAAGAGAAGAATCACCACTGGAAAAGATAGGAAGTGATTTAACCCCTGGAGCTGAAACCATACCTCATAAACAAAGAATGTACAGTTTGGATAACACATACTCTGCTAATGAATTGAAAGATTGGATATATAAACTGGCAACAGATCTGGGATTCTTCCCTACTCTTTGTACTGAATTGAAAATAGATGGTTTTTCTATCAATCTATATTATGAAGATGGTGTTATGCAATATGGCACCACTCGGGGAGATGGTATTGTTGGAGAAGTAGTTACGAACAATGTCAAATTGCTTAAGGATATTCCTCATAAGATTAATTTCACCTATCCTATAGAGATACGCGGTGAAATATATATGCCCGTAGAAGAATTTTTAAAACTTAATGAACAACGTAGAGCAAATGAAGAAAAACCCTTTGCCAATCCCAGAAATGCAGCTGCTGGCTCTATAAAATTGAAAGATCCAGAAGAAGTTAAAAATCGGAATCTTAAAGCTATATTCTATAGTGTGGGCTATTGTGAAAATTTACCTGTACAAAGGCAATCAGACTTTCTTAATTGGTTAGATAGTTTAGGTTTCCCTACTGCAAAACAAAGATGTGTCTGTAATTCTTATGATGAAGTGCAAAAATTTTGTGATGAGTGGGAAAATAAACGCTATACATTACCTTTTGAGATTGATGGAATCGTAGTTAAAGTGGATGATTTTGCCTTACAAAGGAAATTAGGCTACACCGCTAAAAGTCCCAAATGGGCTGTTGCTTATAAATTTAAGCCAGAAATGAAAGAAACTCGCTTGATTGAAGTGCAATATCAAGTCGGAAGAACTGGAGCAGTAACTCCTGTGGCAATTTTGGAACCAGTTTATATTTCAGGAAGCACTGTCTCTCGTGCTACTTTACATAATGAAGATGAAATTAGACGATTGGACCTGCATGAAGGAGATACCGTCCTCCTAATCAAATCAGGTGAGATTATACCCAAGATTCTTCAAGTTATACCTGAAAAACGGAAACCTAACGCAAAACCAGTGAGTTTCCCTACCCAGTGTCCTGCTTGTGGAAGTCCTTTACAAAAAGATGAAGAAGGTGCTATTCATTACTGTTCCAATGTTGCCTGTCCTGCTCAACTTCAGCGCCGTATAGAACATTTTGCTTCTCGTGATGCTATGGATATAACTGGATTGGGAGAAAGTTTGATAGCTAAACTCTTAGAAAATAAACTCATCTCTGGTATTGCTGACCTCTACCGATTGGACTATGATAAATTGGCACAGCTGGAACATTTTGGTCCTAAATCCGCTCAGAATCTCAAAAATGCAATTGAAGCTTCTAAAACCAGAAATTTTGATAGAGTACTTTATGCCTTGGGCATTAGATATGTAGGAACTGTTACCGCAAGATACTTAGCTGAATATTTTGGAGATATAGATTCTCTACGCCATGCCAGTCTGGAAAGTCTTTCTCAAGTTCCAGAAGTTGGAGAAAAAGTTGCTTTGGCTATTAAAGCCTGGTTCAGTCTACTTGAAAATATAAAATTGATAGAGGAGCTTCGTTCTTTGGGAATTAATTTCACCTATAGAAGAACTCAAGCCTCTAATGCTTTGGCAGGTAAAACTTTTCTCATAACTGGAACCTTACCTCATTATTCCCGAAGAGAAATGGAAGACTTAATTCAAAGTCATGGTGGAAGAATCATTAGTGGAGTAAGCTCCAATCTGGATTATTTAATTGTGGGAGAAAATCCAGGTTCTAAACTAACAAAAGCACAGAAAATACCCACAATCAAAATAATCACTGAAGATGAACTTCTGGAGATGATAAAGCAGTGAAAATCCTGTCCCGCTACATCCTGAAAGAGCATCTCAGTCCCTTTTTCCTCTCATTACTTGTGGTAACTTTTGTTCTGCTCATAGATAGAGCCATAGATTTAATGAATACTATTATTGAAAAGAGACTGGATATTGGAACGGTATTACAGCTTTTTGGACTATCTTTACCCTATATGCTCTCACTCTCCATTCCAATGGCTGTGTTAGTGGCAACTATTCTTACTTTTGGAAAATTGACTGTTGATAGAGAAACGATAGCAATGAAAGCCAGCGGAATCAATATCTATAGTCTGCTTGTACCTCTTTTTATCGCAGCAATACTTTTTACCGGACTAATGGTTTATTTTAACCACTATTTTCTTCCTAATACCAATCATAAATTAAAGAATCTAACTGTTAAAATAGCTTATTATAGACCGATGACCATCATAAAACCTAAGGAATTTACCACCATTTCTGATTATACTATCTACACGGAAGAAAATTTAAATGATGAGCTAAAAAATGTTCTTGTTTATGACCGAACGCAAGCCAATTTTCCTCGTATAATAACTGCTCAAAAGGGAAGAATAGTCCAAATGGATAAAGGTAATAGCCTTCAGGTAATTTTACAAAATGGAGAAATGCACAATCGTAATGAACAGGAAAAAGGGAAATATCAGGTGACTAAATTTGAGACTTTTACAGTAAATATTAGAGATTTAGCTGTGGGAATGGATTTTGGTGAAAGTGGTTATCGTTCTGATAGGGAATTGACCTATAATCAGTTAGTAGCAGATATAAATAATAAAAAACAGGAACTTACAAATCAAAAACTGGAAATTACTAATCTGCAAAAAAGATTGGAAGAATTGCAAAAACAACCTGATGATTATGCCAAAAGTGTGGAAACTCGTCGTCTGAGCATTATGAAAAGTATGGCAGAAGACCAGTATAAAGAAATTCTGGAAAATCTCCGTTCACTCCAGGTGGAATATCACAAGAAGTTTGCCCTTGCATTTGCTATAATTATATTTGTTATGATGGGTGTACCTATCGGATTGATGACTCGTTCCAGTGGAATTGGAATGGCTTTCTCGGTTTCTTCAGTTATCTTTCTAATCTATTATATAGCTTTAACAGGTGGAGAACAACTGGCAGATAGAGCCTTAATGAGTCCTTTTCTTTCAATGTGGATAACGAATATCATCTTCTTCATTATAGGACTGTGGCTTATCCATCTTTCTATCCACGAAAAACAACTAATTAACTTGAACCTTCTTCAGTGGAAGCTTTCTCATCGTAAAGCTAAACCTGAAGAAACTCCAGATGAAATAATACATTAATAAACTAAGATGCGTATTTTAGACCGTTATATCGTTCGTGAATTCCTCAAGACCTATCTGGTTATCTTTGTCTGTTTTGCTGCTGTGTTTACCGTTATTGATGTCATAGATAATCTGCCTAAATTGATAAGAAATGGTGCCACTGTTGAACAAGCGATAGAATACTATCTACTTCGTTTACCTTATCTGCTGGTGCTCACTTCTCCTGTGACTATCCTGATTACTGGTCTATTCTTGATGGATAGTCTTTCCAAACACAATGAAAGTGTAGCCATTCGTGCTGCTGGAATCAGTATTCATCGGACTATGCTTCCACTTTTCCTGGTTGGACTAATTATTAGTATTATAGTTGCACTTTTTGGTGAATATGTAGTTCCCTGGGCGGAAAAAACTCGTAACTATGTGTATAATGTGGAAATAAAGGGAGAACCAGAAGAAAGTAATATGCTCAAAGCCAGAGTTCATTATCGGGGTACAAAAAATGATTTCTATTACTTTGGTTTCTTTGATGGATACAACAATACTTTACGGGTGATAGACCTCACCCAATTAAATCCTGAAAGTAAAGAGATTGCTAAACATATTACTGCTTCTGCGGCAGTCTGGCAAAATGATAAATGGATAATCCAGGATTGTGAAATTAGAGATTTTGGACAGGGACAGCAGACACAATATCAATACTATCCGAGCACTGACCTTCCCTTGTTAGATGTACAACCTAAAGATTTTATTCGCATTACCAAAAAGACTCTTTCTTTAAACTTTTTTGAACTAAAAGATTATATTGCCCGCTTGCAAAAAATGGGTGAAAAAGCACATAGGGAAATTGTGGATTTACATATGAAGATTTCTTTCCCTCTAACCAATCTGATTGTTATCTTCTTCTGTATCCCTATCGCTACTACTAACATAAGGTCTAAGGGTAGAGGTTTAATCTTCCTTCTCGGTTTAGTTGTCTGCTTTATCTATCTAATTTTTGTTAGAGTCTTCCAGAGTCTTGGTTATAATGGTGTTATTTCTCCTGTTTTAGCTGCCTGGTTTCCTAATATTTTCTTCACTATACTCGGTTTGTTCTTCTTGCACAAAGCCGAGATTTAAAAAAAGCTTGAATAAATAATGCTATTTAAAATAGTTGCTTTTTTTAAAACAATATTTAGCCCTCAGGAGTTTATAGATGCTTGACCAACTTGTAAAGAAACAGAAAGTTATAATCTATATAATTGCTATTGCTTTTATACTAAGCCTTGGTGCTGGAGGTATTTTTGGAGGAGAAAAAATCATCCAGTCTTTAGGTGGCAATTATTTAGGAAAAGTTAATGGAACTAAGATAACCCCCCAACAATACAACCTCAAGATTCAAGAAATTAAAGAACGCTATGAAGCTCAAGGCCAGAAAATAGATGAAAGCTATATGCCCTATATTCAGAACACTGCTTGGGAAGAACTGGTAAATGAAATACTATGGCAACAGCAGATAAAAAAACATCGCATTAAAGTTACCGAAGCTGAAATTAAGAATGCCATAGAAAACGATATTCCTCAAGAACTGCTGCAAAATGAAAGCCTTCAAACCAACGGTGTCTTTGATAAAAAGAAGTATTTTCAAGCTTTGAATAATAATCCTCAGTTTAAACTGCAGATGTATGAATATATGAAGACCTATCTACCCCGGAAAAAACTCCAGCAAAAAATAATGAGTGAAGCTGGGATCACATTGGACAGCTTGAAACAAGAATTTATTAAAGAAAATGATAAAGTATATGGTAAAACAATCTGGTTTTCCTATCACAAAGCTGATTCGGTTTATGTAAGCGATGCAGAAATCAAAAAATATTATGAAGAACACAAAGATACCGAGTTCAAAAAGGGACCTGCTTCCCGGATTAAATATATTACTATCCCTATCCAACCTTCAGAACGCGATTACAATGAAGTCAAATTGGAAATAGACGAAATCTATCGTATGGTTAATCCAGAAAACTTTCCTATCATCGCTGAACAATACTCTGATGATGAAGGTTCAGCAAAACAGGGTGGTTCTCTGGGCGTCTTTGGAAAAGGTCAGATGGTCCCAGAATTTGAGAAAGTAGCTTTCTCTCTTAAGCCTGGTGAAATTTCTAAACCTTTCAAGACAGATTTTGGCTGGCACATTGTTAAGTGTGATTCAATTATCAACGATCAGATTAAAGCCAGTCATATACTCTTAAAGGTTAACACTTCCGATGAAACAAAAAGAGAACTCTACGAAAAAGCTAAGCAAGCACGCAAACTAATCGCTAAAAAAGGAATAGATACTGCAGCTAAAGAACTCAATCTGGAAGTTATAACCAGTGACTGGTTGCCTCATGACCAACAACAAATCCCAGGAATTGGTCAGCATGGTGGCTTACATCAATTTATGGTAAAGAAAAAACCTGGAAAGGTTTCTGAGGTATTCCAATTAAATATTCAGGGTAAACCCTCCTATCTTATAGCTCAGGTGGTAGAAAATCGTAAATTCTACTATGAGGACTTTAACACGAAAAAACTCCAGATAAAATATGACCTGGAAAAACAGAAAAAAATAGCCCTGGTGAAAACTAAGGCGGAAGACTTTATAAAACGAGTTCCTAAAGATAAATACTTTGATGTTGCTGCTGCTGAAGGATGGGACATTATAGAATTGAATGGGCATAAAAAAGGTTCCCGTTTACCTGCACCAGTAAATGCGACCCTGGAAGAATTTGATAAAGCCGCTCTGGCACTAAATACAGGTGAATATTCCAATCTGGTTAACACCAAAGAAGGTCCTTTCATAATCTATGCTGAAAGACGTGAAAAACCTAATATGCAAGCATTTACAAAAGAAAAACAAGAAGAGATAAGGAAAAGACTGGAAGAAGCTGCTTTCAATCGCTGGTGGCAACAAATTCGCAAGGAAGCAAAAATCATTGATAATCGTTATAAATATGGATATTATTAAAGCTCTATGAACAAATTAATGACCGGTGTCAGCGGTGTTCGCGGCATTTTTGGTGAAACTTTAAATCCTGAAGTGGCTCTGCAATATGCGAGCCACTTTGGACAATTTATGGCACAAGAAAGCACTAATCCTCCTTCCAGTCATAATTTAAAAATTGTAGTAGGAAGAGATTCTCGCACCACAGGTAAAGCTATGCTCTATGCAATCTTCAGTGGTTTAATTAGTACCGGATGCGAGGTTATTGATTTAGGCATAGTTCCCACTCCAACGGTTCTTCTTAATGTAAAAAAACATTCTGCTCAGGGAGGAATAAGCATAACTGCATCTCATAATCCTCCTCAATGGAATGCAATGAAATTTGTTGATGGAGATGGAATGTTTCTATCTCCAGAAAAAGCTTTCCGCTTTCTTGATTCAATTAAAGAAGAAATTAGGTGGAATAACTGGCAAAATATAGGAACCGTAACTGAAGATCACGAAGCTATTAATTATCATATTCAAAGAATCCTGAATATACCTTATCTAAATATTGAGAAAATTCGTTCCAATAAATTTAAGATTGTGCTTGATTCAGTAAATGGGGCTGGGGGCCTGGCTTCTCCTTTATTACTAAAAGCTCTTGGCTGTGAAGTAATAGAAATAAATTCAGAACCTACTGGAGTTTTTGCTCACACTCCAGAACCTCTAAATGAGAATCTTCATCAGCTGGAAGAAGCTGTAAAATTTCATAATGCAGACCTTGGTTTTGCTACTGACCCAGATGTAGACCGTTTAGCGCTCGTTGATGAAACAGGACATTGCATTGGAGAAGAATATTCAGTAGCATTAGCAGAACTTTTTGTTCTTCCCAAAAAGCCTGGAGATATAGTAGTTAATCTTTCCAGTTCAATGCTTTCTGATTATATTGCTCAAAAATATGGTGTTAAAGTACATCGCACTAAAGTAGGTGAAATTTATGTGGGTAAGAAGATGCAGGAACTTCATTCTCCTATCGGAGGTGAAGGAAATGGTGGTATCATCTGTCCTGAAGTGAATTACACTCGTGATGCCCTGACTGGTATGGCTTTAATTCTGGCACTTCTGGCTGAAACAAACCAGAAGCTATCAGAGATTGTAAATTCACTACCTCGCTATTATATTGCTAAAGCCAAGATAGAATTACCCTTAGAAAAAATTGATACAGCTATGAAAACGCTTCCATCTTTACTCACTAATTATGAACTGGATTTTCAAGATGGCGTGAAAGCTATTGCTTCAGACCACTGGATTCATATTAGAAAAAGCGGGACCGAGCCAGTTATACGAGTCTATGCAGAAAGCGATTCTCTTAATTATTCTAACCAACTTTGTCAGGATATTTTAACTAAATTAACTTCTTGAGTATTCTCATCCCTTTTATTTAATTATTTCTCTTGAAAATAAATTAAATCTCTTTCTGGATTCCAGATTCTATTTATAGGACAAAATAGAGTTGACCAAAAGCTTATAGATTTTAAAATGTAAAAAAATAATATTAACAGGAGGAAACAATGAGAAAGACCGTAGTAGTAAGTGCCAAACGAACTGCTATTGGCAATTTTGGAGCTGCTTTCAAAGATGTTTCTGCAGTAGACCTGGGAGTTGCAGTACTAAAAGCTATACTTTCTGAGACGGGAATTCAGGGCGAACAGATAGATGAAATCATCATAGGTAATGTCTGTGGAGCAGGTTTAGGACAAAATGTAGCTCGTCAAATCTCTATTAAAAGTGGAATTCCGGTAACTGTTCCTGCCTATACTGTAAATAAGGTTTGTGGTTCCGGAATGAAATCAGTAACTCTGGGTGCTTTAATGATAGGAACAGGAGAAGCAGATATTATCGTTGCTGGTGGAACGGAAAATATGAGTCAGATACCTTATGCATCTCCAGATACCAGATGGGGTTGTAAAATGGGAAATCGTAATCTGGTAGACTTGATGATTCGTGATGGCTTAAGCGATATCTTCAATGATTGTCATATGGGTTTAACAGCAGAAAATCTGGCAGAAAAATATAATATAACACGAGAAGAACAAGATATCTTTTCTGCGCAAAGTCAGAATAGAGCAGAAGCAGCTATAAAATCTGGACGTTTTAAAGATGAGATTGTTCCTATTATTATCCCTCAACGCAAGGGTGAACCTTTAGTTATTGATACGGATGAAATGCCTCGTCCAGGCGTTACTCCTGAAAATTTATCTAAGCTCCGTCCTGCTTTTAAAGAGGGTGGCACAGTCACTGCGGGAAATGCTTCCGGAATTAATGATGGAGCCGCTTTGCTTCTTCTTATGAGTGAAGAAAAGGCTAAAGAACTGGGACTCCCTATTATGGCAACTTTAGTTAATTATGCTTCCGCTGGTGTTGATCCTGCTTATATGGGATATGGTCCTGTGCCAGCTATTGGTAAAGTGCTAAAAAAATCTGGCTGGAACTTTAACGACCTACAATTAATAGAACTCAATGAAGCATTTGCTGCTCAATCTTTAGCCGTTTTCAAGGGTCTGGAAGAAGAAGGGATAGGAAAGATAGACCTCTCCATTACCAATGTAAATGGTGGAGCTATTGCTCTGGGACATCCTATTGGCGCAAGCGGAGCCCGCATAATTGTTTCCTTACTATATGAAATGCAAAAAAGAGATGTCCATAAAGGTCTTGCTGCTCTCTGCATTGGTGGTGGAATGGGCATTGCTTCTTTGTGGGAAAGATAAAAGGAGATAATAAAATGGCAGATAAATTAAAATTAGATAAAAGTATGGCTCTCTTTGAGGAATCTCAGAAAGTAGTTCCTGGTGGAGTTGCCGGTATTAGAAGACCCTATAACTTTGTTCCTGGAGAATATCCTATCTTTTTTGACCACGGTAAAGGTGGACATATTACTGATGTAGATGGTAACGAATACATTGACTATTTATGCGCTTATGGACCCATCATTTTAGGATATCGGGAAGAAGAAGTAGATAATGCAGTAATTGAACAAATTCGGAATAAAGGTATCTGTTTTTCTCTCACTCAACCAGTTCAAACTCAATTAGCCCAGAAACTTACTGAAATCATTCCTTGCTGTGAAATGGCAGCTTTTGTTAAAACTGGAAGTGATGCCACTACTATTGCTATAAGAGTGGCTCGGGCTTATACAAATAAGGTAAAGATTGCTCGTTGTGGATATCACGGCTGGCATGATTGGTGTGTAGAAGTTAAAACTGGAATTCCTGAAAAACTCTATGAAGATATCCTGGAATTCCATTACAACGACCTGGATAATCTGGAAGATATCCTGAAAGCCAATGCCAATGATATGGCAGCTATAATTATTACTCCAGTTGGACATCCCTTAGGCAACCCGGTGGAAATGCCAAAACCTGGTTATCTGGAAGGTGTACGTCAACTGGCAGATAAGTATGGCTGTGTGCTTATTTTTGATGAAATTAGAAGTGGTTTTAGATGCTCTTTGGGTGGTGCCCAAGAATATTTTGGAGTTACACCTGACCTTGCAACTATAGGAAAAGCTATGGCAAATGGCTATGCTATTGCCGCTCTGGTAGGAAAGAAAGAAATAATGGATGTGTTAACTAAGGATGTATTCCTATCTTCCACCTTCTTTCCCAATTCTGATGCACAGATAGCAGCCTTAAAGACCATAGAAATTCTGGAAAGAGATAAAGTTCTGGATACAATTGCGAAAAAAGGAACCAAGTTTGGTGCTGAAGTTCAAAAAGCAGTGGAAGAATCTGCTCTTCCGATTCAATTTACTGGTGCTCCCTGGATGCCTTATATAACCTTTAATCGTGACACAGAAGGTCTTTACAAAAAGCTCCGTAATGAATTCTACACTCAGCTTATTCGTCGCAGAGTTTTCTTGCAACCTTATCATCATGGTTATATCTGTTATCGTCATACAGATGAAGACCTGGCTTATACCGTTCAAGCTATTAAAGAATCTCTGGATGAATTAAAACCACTGGTGTAGTTAATATTGAGAAAAAATGGCGTCCTGGAGTTGGGAATATGGTACATTACTATAAAAATTGCTTCCAGCGACGCCTTATTTATATATAGAGGATAAATGGCAAAATATATTTTCGTAGTAGGTGGAGTGCTTTCTTCTCTGGGAAAAGGTATCGCTACTGCTTCCATTGGATTATTACTCAAATCTATGGGCTATAAGGTTGTCCTGCAAAAATTTGACCCCTATTTAAATGTTGACCCGGGCACTATGAGTCCTTTTCAGCATGGTGAAATATTTGTCACTGATGATGGAGCAGAAACTGACCTGGACCTGGGACATTATGAACGTTTTACCGATGTATCTTTGACCCGTCATTCCAGTAGTTCTGCTGGTCAAGTATATGAAACAGTTATACAAAACGAAAGAAGAGGTGTTTACCAGGGAAAAACTGTCCAGGTAATACCTCATATAACCGATGAGATAAAACATAGAATCAGAGCTCTGGAGGCAGATTATGACATCATTATAACGGAAATTGGAGGAACTGTAGGTGATATAGAAAGTTTACCCTTTCTGGAAGCGGTACGTCAATTAAGACTTGATTTAGGTTATAAAAATACCCTATATATTATGTTAACCTATGTTCCTTACATTAAATCTGCTGGTGAACTGAAGACTAAACCTTCACAGCACAGTGCCTACAAGCTTAGAGAAATAGGAATTCAACCTGAAATTTTGCTCTGTCGTTCAGAAAAACCTTTTGGCAAAGAAATATATGATAAGATTGCCCTTTTCACTAATGTACCCAGAGAAAATGTCATTAATGCCATAGATGTTAAAAGTGTCTATGAGTGCCCTATCACATTTAAAAATGCTAACTTACACAAACTTATCTGTAAGCACTTTGAAATTGAATGCAGACCCCTTAATCTTCGTTCCTGGAATAAGTTTTTAACTAACAGTCAAGCCTGTGTGGATAAGGTGACTATAGCTATCTGTGGGAAATATGTCCGTCATCAGGATGCCTATAAAAGTGTAGAAGAAGCTTTAATCCATTCAGCTGCCTGGCATCGTCTAAAACTGCAAATAAAATGGATAGATTCAGAACAAAACTTTAAATCTGCTTTGCTTAATCGTTTACTTCAGGATGTGGATGGTATTTTAATCCCTGGTGGATTTGGCATTCGTGGAATAGAAGGAAAAATAGCTATTGCTGAATATGCTCGCACTCATAAAATTCCTTATTTTGGTATCTGTCTTGGAATGCAGGTTGCAGTTATTGAATTTGCCCGTCATATCTGTCATTTAAAAGATGCAGATAGCACCGAGTTTAACCCTAAAACACCTTATCCCGTAATTCATTTGATGGAAGAGCAGCAATATGTGAAAATGGTGGGAGGAACAATGAGGTTGGGTGCTTATCCTTGTAAATTGAAACGCGGAACTTTAGCTCGTAAAGCTTATGATAAAGCATTGGTAAGTGAGCGTCATCGCCATCGTTATGAATTTAATAATACTTACAAAGATAAATTGGAGTCTAAAGGGCTTAATATCAGTGGCTTTTCTCCTGATGGTCAGTTGGTGGAAATTGTAGAATTACCTTCTCACCCTTTTTATATTGGAGTGCAGTTCCATCCTGAATTTAAATCTCGCCCTAATAAACCTCATCCACTTTTCCGAGAATTTATTAAAGCTGCTTATCAGTTTCATCGTAATCATTCAACTCCTGAATAAACCTTACTTTGAAGACTACTGTATAAATTTATCAACATTTTTCTTTATTTTGGTTAATATTAATTCTTGACCAATAAGATATACTGCTTATCTTATAAATATTATTAAAAGATAAGAGTCTGTCTGTGTTATTAAGGCAAATTTCCAGTAGAAGTCATCTATTAATTAGAAGCACTATTACTTTGCTAATAGGAATAGTATTAATTTTTGCTGGTTCCTGTTTTAGTGGTGAGAAAAAAGCATCTGCCACAGAAACTACAACTTCTTTAGAAGAAAAATCCCCTTCATCTCGTCATCTACAAAAAGTTCGTTATACTATGAAATGGCTTCATCAAGCTCAATTTGCTGGTGCTTATATGGCAAAGGAAAAGGGATTCTTTCAGCAGTATGGACTGGATGTTGAAATACTTCAAGGCGGAGTTGATAATCCTCCATATAAAGCATTAAGTAATGGAAAAACAGAATTTTGTTGTATGAATCTGATTACCGCCGTAGAAAAGAACAATTCTGCATTCCCCTTAATCAATTTAGCTCAGATATCCCAGAAAAATTCTTCCTGGTTGGTAGGTAAAAAAACTGCTGGAATCAAGACTCTTCAGGATTTAAATGATAGAGAAGTTGGTGTCTGGAGAAATGAAGCCGGTGACCACATCCGCTATTTTCTAAATGATAATGAAATTCAAGCTCACATCATTCCTTTAGATTGGTCTATAAATCTTTTTTTATACGATGCCATTGATATGATGAATGTGATGTCCTATAATGAATATCACCGCATCTTGATGGCTGGTGTGGAACCCGAAGAACTGGTTGTTTTTAATCTTTCTGATTATGGTTATGACCTGGTTGATGATGGTATCTACACTTCAAAAGCTTATTATAGCCAGCATCCACAGCTATGTAAAAACTTCGCCAGAGCTTTAATTGAAGGCTGGATTTATGCTCTTGACCATCCAGATGAGACGGTTAATGTAGTTGTTCGTTATATGCGTGAAAATCATCTACCCGCAAATTATAATCATCAATCCTGGATGTTAGCTCATATGCGGGAACGAATTCTGGAAAATCCTGATAAAGTTGGATATCTTAAGCCAGAAGATTTAATCCTGGCAGAAGAGATTTTAAAGAGAAACGGTAAGCTTACTTATCCTGTTGAATATAAGGATTTCTTTCTACAATGAAAAAGGAAATTAAACCACGCACCATCGCTTTCCAAATTATCTCATTTATGTTTATTGTTCTGGTTGTCCTTTTTATTATCTCCCTTTTTACTACTGGTAGACTTATTCAGAGCTTAATGGAATCTAATGCTCGGGAAAGCTTTGGTAATATTACTAAAATCAATGTTCAAACCATAGACCAAACCCTTTCTAAAATAGTAACTTTAAGTCGCAACCTGGAACTTTTAATTAAAGATAAAAATCATTATGAAGCAGACTTAAATCTTCATATCCGACAGTTACTGATAGACAATCCAGAAGTTGTCTCTATTTGTATAGCTTATGGCAGTAAACCATATTCTTCAAATAATACATATCTTATAAGGGGTGAAAACTTCCTTATCAATCCATCTTACAGCGATGATTTTTCTTTTAAAGACTGGTTTTTACTACCTCAATTAACAGAAAAACCTTACTGGAGTGACCCCTGGTTTGATTCAGATGGGACAGGAACCATCGTTTGTTCTTATTCTATTCCTTTATTTCTAAATGGTAAAATTGATGGCATTCTGCGTCTGGATACCTCTATGGAAAATCTTCGTCAAATTGTATCTTCCGTTAGAGTGAAAAAAACTGGCTATGCTTTCCTTGTTTCTAATAACGGAACTATTGTGGCTCATCCTCAAGATTCTCTGGCAATGAATTACACCATTTTTGATCTGGCAGAACAATTTAAAAGCCCAAAACTTCGTTCTATGGGAAAAAGTATCGTCAATCGTGAATCAAACTTCGTGCATTTAAATAAAATAGGCATTCCCGCTAATATCTGGATGTTCTATCAACCTGTACCAACTAATTCCTGGTCCTTAGCAACTGTAGCTCCTGATGCGGAAGTTTTTGCTGATTTACATAATCTTATGTATATATATATAGGCTGGGTGCTTCTCGCTTTCTTAATTATTGCGTTTGCCATCTGGTATAGAACACGAACTATAAATCAACCTCTGGAAAAGCTAGTAGATTCTATCCAGAAATCTCAATCAGGAGTCCCTTCTTCTGCCACTTTACCCATTTCCGATACTTATGAAATTCAAGTGCTAAATACAAGTTTCAATCGTTTAAAAAATTCCCTGAAAAAATATGCCGAAAGTCTGCAAGCTGTTACTGCTGAAAAAGATAAAATTGTAGATGAAGTAACTTTTGCCTCCGAAATTCAGCTTAACCTAATACCTAATAATAAAAAAACTTATACTATCCCACCTGGTATTTCGGCTTTTGGAATTCTGGAACCTGCAGGTTTAGTTGGTGGAGATTTATACGATTATTTCTCTGTGGACGAAGAACATTTCCTTTTTGCTATTGCCGATGTGGTTGGAAAAGGTGTAGCTGCTGCTTTAACGATGACTATGGTAAGCACTCTTATAAGAACCTCTGCACCTCAATTAAAACAGCCCGAAAAAATCTTGACCTATATGAATAAATTCCTGATAGAAAATAACCCGGACTATAGATTTGTTACAATGTTACTGGGAATTATTGATCTTAAATCGGGAACTTGTACTTTTTCAAACGCAGGTCATACACCTCTTTTCTTGCTTTCAGAGGATGGCAATATCACTAAATATGCCAGAACACATTCCACTGCTTTAGGTATTCTTGAGAACTTAAACGCCAGTTCCGAAACTATTCAATTAAAATCCGGAGATGAAATTGTACTTTGTACCGATGGCATCACAGAAGCCATTAGCACCGAGGATAAACTATTTGGCACGGATAGATTGGAAGATGTCCTGAAAAATTTAAAAAATCCAGATCCTGAGTCTACCGCTCAAGCTATTCTCAATGCCGTAAAAAGTTTCTCTGGACCTAATAAACAAACCGATGATATAACTATCCTGGTAGTTAAATATATGAATTTAAATTAACTGTTCAGCAGAATAAATAAAAAAACTCGGAGTATAAATTATGAAACTACGAAAAAGTGAAATTATCTCTCTCCTGATTATTATGATTTCCTTCATTATAGGCATCTCTTTTTATTCTCTTCTGCCAGATAAAGTTGCCTCACATTGGAATGCAAAGGGTGAAGTGGATGGTTATATGTCAAAGTTCGGGGGATTGTTTTTGATGCCCGTAATCTCATTAGTATTACTACTACTTTTTATTATAATCCCCAAGATAGATCCATTGAAGCATAATATTGAAAAGTTCAGAAAATATTTTGATGGATTTATAGTATTAATGATGTTGTTTTTATTCTATCTGTATATCTTAACTATTTTATGGAATATCGGAGTTAGATTTAATTTTGTGCATCTTTTAGTGCCAATTTTTAGCATTTTCTTCTATTATTGTGGAATCTTAATCCAGAAAGCTCAGAGAAATTGGTTTATTGGCATCAGAACTCCCTGGACATTAAGTAATGAACAGGTGTGGAATAAAACTCATAAAATCGGAGGAATATTATTTAAAATTGCAGGAATCATTTCTTTAATCGGAATTTTATTGCCAGAATATGCTTTGTTTTTTGTTATTTGCCCTGTAATTTTAGCTTCCCTATTCCCTGTTATTTATTCCTATTTTGCTTATCAAAAGCTGACAAAATCATAAAGGACCAAATACATTTTCTCCATTATAGGATATATATTACCAAAAAAGCATTAACCCTGGAGGATAAGAGAAACCATTGTCCGCAATATCATTTTTGTATCTGAGTTTATCTCTTATTCCTGAAGATATAAGATTCAATATGTTATTTTCACTTATCCAATTAATCTATCTCCCATAATATCCAAATCTCTATTCTTATTATATTCAGATATTCCCCAACATCTATTTAAATAATCTTTATTCAATATCCTATATCCTACATATAATCAATTGATTATAAATCAATTATATCATTATAAAAGAAAAAATCCTTGACAACAATCAATATATTCTAAATTTAACCACTAAGACTAAAACAGACACAGGAAATCAATATGAAACAACAGAAAGTGAAATTCTTTGCAGTCGTTTTTGCTGTTTGGTCCATATTTTGTGGTCCCATTATAGCTCAATCTATCAGTGAAATAACGGTTGAAGATGCTATGGAAGCCCGAACTGAATTGGATGCACTGATTGATTCATTGCTAACAAAGGAACCACCAGATGTAGTAACAGCCCCGGCTATAGAGGAAACTCCACCGGGTGAAATCTGGTTAGCTTCTTATTACAGCAAACGATTTAACGGTAAGAAAACTGCAAGTGGTGAACCCTATAATCAAAATGAATACACTTGCGCTCACAAAACTCTCCCCTTTAATACCCTTCTAAAAATCACCAATCCCAAAAACGGCAAAACTGTTAATGTACGAGTCACCGATAGAGGTCCCTTCATTAAGGGACGCGATTTAGACTTATCTTATGCAGCTGCTAAAGACCTTGGCTTATTAAAGCATGGAGTAATGAAAGTAGTAGTCTCAATTTTGCCTGAAACTAATGAAAATATAAATTTAGCTCTTGAATGAGGCAAGAGCAGTGCTTAAAGCACGGAATCAATCCTTACCCCGCTGTTAGAGTAAAGATTGATTCCATTTTTTTATTCTGGAGAAATTTATGATACCCAAATCTATCAATATTGCACCTTCAGTCAGGAATGCTTTAAAGGATAAAAAACCGGTAGTAGCTCTGGAATCTACTGTGCTAACTCATGGTCTTCCTTATCCAGAAAATTTCTCAATTTTCCAGACCCTGGAAAACTTACTCATTTCACAAAAAGTAACTCCTGCTACTATAATTGTCTTAGATGGAATTGCTTATATTGGTTTAGAAGAAAATATGCAGATGAAACTGAAACAAATGCTGAAGAATAAAGAAAACTTCAGCAAATTAGGAATGCGCGATTTACCTCTAGCAATAGCTAAAGAAATTAGTGGGGGTACTACTGTTTCGGCAACAATGCTGCTGGCTCATCTTGCCGGGATCAAAGTTTTTGCCACTGGAGGCATTGGAGGTGTCCATCGAAACTGGGAAAGTAGTCTGGATATTTCCAGTGATTTGATTGCTCTATCCCGTATCCCTGTTATAGTCATATCTGCTGGATGCAAAGCTATTCTGGATATACCTGCCACACTTGAAGCTCTGGAAACGCTGGCAATACCGATTCTCGGATGGAAAACAAATAGCTTTCCACTATTCTATACTTCCAAAAGTGTTTATCCTATTGAAAAAATAGATAATCTGGACATATTTGTTTCTTTCTGGAAAAATCATCTTGCCCTGAAAGGAAAAGGGATTCTCATCGCTAATCCTATCCCCGAAGAATACAGTCTACCACTTGATAAGCTGGATTCTATTATCAATGAATCAATTGAGCAAGCACAAATTAAAGGAATAAAAGGGAAAGAATTAACACCATTTCTGCTTGACTTTCTGGCGCAGGCAACTAAAGGTGAATCCATAAAAGCCAACTTAGCTTTGTTAAAAAATAATGTCCAGTTAGCAGCAGAATTGGCTAAAGCTTTAATAAATAAAGGAAGTTAAAATTATGAGAATCTATATATCCATTGATATGGAAGGTATTCCTGGGACCTTCAACTGGGAACAGGAAAAGACGAATCGTTCTTCAATACAAAATTGTATGTTTCATCATATACAAACAGCTATAGAGAGCCTACTTGCCAGTCCTCAAGCCTCTCTAATAGAAGAAATCACCCTTGCCGATTCTCATAGTGCAGGTGATAATCTTGATTATAGCATAACTGCACTGGATGAAAGAATTAATCTAATATCTGGTTGTCCTCGTCCTCGCTATATGATGCCCGATCTTGACTCTGGATACGATCAGGTATGGTTTTTAGGTTATCACAGTGGTACTGGTGCTTTACATGGAAATATGGACCACACCTATTCTAATAGTCGTATTCATAATATCTGGATAAATGGAGATAGAATGAATGAAGCCCTCATCAATGCAGCTTATGCAGGATATATCGGAGTTCCAGTTGGACTGGTTAGTGGAGATGAAACTTTGAAAGAAGAGCTTCTTTTCTATCTTCCCTGGATTGAATATATCACCACTAAGAAGGCAATAGCCAAGTTTTCTGCTAAAAACTATTCGCAAAAGCTGGTAGATAAACAGATTAAACTCTCTGTGCTTCATACTCTTACTAGAACCAAAGAAGAAATTCCTCTCTTTGTCTTTGAGCCTCCCTTAACTTTAAAAATAGAATTTAATCATAGCTCAATGGCAGATCAAGCTGAATTAATGCCTTACACCAAAAGATTAGATGGACGCACTATAGAATATCACACCGATGACTATGCCATTCTGTTTGAAGCAATTATGGTGCTGGTATATCTGGCTCAAACGACTCCTATGTGATATAAGGAATCTAAAATGGAAGATAAACTGGTTACTATCGCTAAGTTTGACGATAACTTTGAGGCTGATTTAGCTCAAAGATTATTAGCTGATAATCACATTCAAGCATTTGTGAAAAATGCTATTTTCTACTCTATGATGCCTGGAATATTCCCAGGAAAAGTGGATTTGGAACTTCAAGTAAGCAGTGAAGATGAAGAAAAAGCCCGAGCAATATTAAATGAATATCAAAATACACCCGAGATAAAAAGGATTTTAGTGAGAAACGATGTCCTGCAGGAAGGACATTTTCTTCTAACTTCAGGACGCCATAGTGCAATCTACCTGGAGAAGATACACCTTTATCAAAATCCACAGGATACCTCTCGTGTCTGTGAAATGCTTTCGGAACTTTTGGGTTCTTATGAATTTGATACGGTGGTTGGACCTGCTTATGGTGGAATTGTTCTGGCATTTGAGACGGCAAGAATGCTGGAAAAGGAATTTCTTTTCACACAAAGAAAAGATGCCTTAATGACAATTCGCAGTGGATTTGATTTAAGTAAGGTCAAAAAAGCAGTTATTACAGAAGATATAATTACCACAGGTGGCTCAGTTAAAGAAGTTATAACTGCACTGAAAGATGCGGGAATAGAGGTTATTGCAGTTGCAGCTATTGTAGATCGTAGCACAGAAGAAATAGATTTTGGTTGTCCCTTCCTTTCCCTATTGAAAATGGAAATTCCCTCCTGGGACCCAAATGATTGTGTTCTCTGTCAAAATGGAATACCATTAACCGTTCCTGGATCAAGTGATAAGAAAATATGAACTTTTATGCCTGAGCTTACTATTATAACTCTCAATAGACGAGAACATAGCGTTCTTTCACACCTCTGGAAATTCTTTCCCTTTGAAGCCGAACTCCAGTATCATTATCTCTATCCCGGTAAAGAAGATGAAGATATAATCTCGCTCCGCCCTAATTTCCATCCTGTTGCTTTTTCTGGGAAACTGGAAGAAGTGATAGAAGCAATGGCTAACTATTTAAAGGAAAAAAATCTCTCTTATCTTTGCTTTTCTAGTCTGGAAACTCAAACGGTCTGGTCAAGATTTTTTCAAAATAATGCTGAAACTATTTACACCAGTCCGGACCTCTTTCTGGCTGATATTAGCGCTTTACCTTCCAACTCCCCAGAAAAGCTTGAAACTTTGTCTGACCTTGTGAAACGAGATATTGCAGTTCTATTCAGTGAAGCGGGAACTTTTATCTTACCAGAAAATGCGACCATCTATCCAGATTTTAATAGTTTTACCCGAACAATGTCCCACGAAATCCTGCTCACCAAAAATAGAGACCTCGTATCTGCTGTCTGCAAAGCAAATGTTCGGCATTACTTTGTTCTTCATCAAACGGACGATAATATTGCCCTTAATCTTTCTCTGGATACGGATAATCCTGACTTTGGCTATGTATTTACGAACTTGAATCTTGCTGCTAAATGGATAAGAGAAGGAATTAATTCTGTTCTACAGGAAAAAAATAAAGGATATCTTCCCTATTCTGTCTTTGCTTATTATTACGATGTTTATATGAGCCATGTGAATTATGATGATTGGATAGATGCGATGTGCAAGTGGTATAATCAATTAAAAACAAAGCCTCTGCGTAAAATTCTGGAATTGGCATGTGGAACTGCAAATGCTTCTGCTCTGCTTACTGCAAGAGGATTTGAGGTTGATGCCTGCGATGCTTCACCTTATATGCTTCAGGTTGCAGACTCTAAACCTGTAAAACCAAACCTCTATCAAGCCTATCTTACTGACTCTATACCCAAAAAAGATTATGACCTGATATTTTGTATCTTTGATAGCATCAATTATCTACTTCATCCAGAAGAAATTAGCACAGTGCTACATAATGTCTATGAAGCACTCGCTCCACAAGGTGTATTTATCTTTGATATCTCCACTCTTCTGAATAGTATGGTCAATTTCTATGATAACACAAACTATCTAAAAGTACACGATGCCTATATCATTCAACGTTCTAATTACAATTCTTTTGCCAATCATCAGCTCACACATATCATTATTTTCCGCAAACATCTCCATAGTTATGAACTTTTTGAGGAGCAACACACGCAAAGAGTTTACTACACACCTGAACTCATAAAACTTTGTAACTCTTCTAAATTGAAACTGAAAGCCATCTATTCCCCTGAAAAACGCTCTAACCTGCTGGAAAAAAATGTGGATAAACTGGATAATAATTTCTTCCGTCTATTCTTTGTGCTTCAGAAGGAATGATGAATTCTCTATACGAATTTGATAGAGTTTTTTTGCAAAGCTCGGGCAGATTAATTGGGGTTGATGAAGCAGGAAGAGGTTCTTTAGCAGGACCTGTAGTCATAGCTGCAGTTATTCTTGATTTTACAAACAATATAGAGGGCATAAATGATAGTAAAAAGCTCAAACCTGATAATAGAGAAAAGCTCTTTGAACAAATCATTCAATCCGCCATTTCCTATAAAATTGTGGAAGTGGATTCAAATTATATTGATAAATACAATATCTTACAAGCTACCTTAAAAGGAATGTTTGATGCAGTCACTACCATCGCTCAACCACCAGATTTATGTTTGATAGATGGCAATAAAATCCCGGATAACATTCCCTGTTATACCAAATGCATAATTCATGGTGATGCCCTCTCTGCTTCCATAGCTGCTGCTTCCATTCTGGCAAAAGTCCATCGGGATAGATTAATGAAAACATTGGATAAATACTTCCCTCTTTATGGCTTCGCTAAACACAAAGGCTATGGAACAGCTCAACATCTTAATGCCCTTAAACTATATGGACCCTGCTCCATCCATCGGAAAACTTTCGCACCAATTGCGCAAATGATAGATCAAACAGCCTTATAACATAGCTATTATGAAGTATTTACTAATATTATCCTTGACTGAAACTTGGCTTTTCCCTTAAAAGGAATAGAGAAAATAGTTATTGCAATATCGTTATAGATTTTACCATATAACATTAATAAAGGAGCTTCATTAATGGAAAAAATGATGCTATTGGGTGATGAAGCTGTAGCTCAGGGAGCTCTGGATGCCGGAATAAGCGGTTTTTATGGCTATCCAGGAACTCCCAGCACAGAAATCATTGAATATGCCCAGCAAAGTAAACAAGCAGAAGATATGAAAGTTCATCGGGTGTGGTCCTCTAATGAAAAAACGGCATTAGAAGCAGCTCTCGGGATGAGCTTTTCAGGAAAAAGAGCAATGGTAACGATGAAGCATGTAGGATTGAATGTGGCTGCCGACCCTTTTATGAATTCAGCCTGCACAGGTGCTCATGGAGGTTTGATTATAGCAGTGGCAGATGATCCGAGTATGCATTCTTCTCAAAATGAGCAGGATTCACGCTTTTACGGAAAGTTTGCTATGATTCCTGTGCTGGAACCTTCTAATCAACAGGAATGTTATGATATGGCATTTTTTGGCTTTGAGCTTTCAGAAAAATATCATATTCCCGTTCTTTTAAGGTTAACTACTCGTCTGGCTCATTCTCGTTCGGGAGTAATAAGAAGAAATTCTATTCCGCAGAAAGAGCTAAAGTTACCTGAAGACCTATACCAATTTTTACTACTTCCAGCTATTGCTCGCAAAAGGTACAAACATTTGATTGAACTACAGGCAGACTTTCTCAAAGAAGCAGAACAATCTCCTTATAATCAATTGACCCTGGAAGCAAAGGATTATTCAATGGGAATAATCACTACTGGTTTAGCTTATAACTATCTGCGGGAGAATTTCATTGATCAACCTATTCCCTATCCTGTTCTAAAAATATCGCATTATCCTCTTCCTGAGAAAGCTATTCATCAACTTTATGATAAATGCGATTCTTTGTTAGTGCTGGAAGAAGGTATGCCCGTTGCAGAAGATATCTTGAAAGGACTAGCCTGGACAGGAACAAAACCCATATATGGAAGATTAGATGGGACTATTGAAAGAGATGGGGAACTGAATCCTAATAAAGTGGCAAGAGCTCTTGGACTTCCTGACACTGAAGGAAAACCAGTTCCTGCAGTGGTTCGTCCCAGACCTCCAGCTCTTTGTATAGGATGTCCACATTCTGATAGTTTTCTGGCTTTAAATGAAGCACTAGAAGATTATGGCAAGGGGCATGTCTTTAGTGATATAGGATGTTACACGCTTGGATTTATGCCGCCCTATAATGCTATAAATTCCTGTGTGGATATGGGAGCAAGCATAACTATGGCAAAAGGTGCTGCTGATGCAGGACTTTATCCTTCTATAGGAGTTATAGGCGATTCCACTTTCTTCCATTCCGGATTGACTGGATTGATGGATTGTGTGTATGAAAATGCTAATGTAGTTATAGTTATCCTGGATAATTCAACTACGGCTATGACGGGTGGTCAAGAATACACTGGCTATGGAAAGATTGAGGATGTGTGTATAGGTATTGGTGTTAATCCTGATCATATCCGTATCTTTAAACCTCTCAAAACTAACTGGGATGAAATGGTGAGAATTTACCAGGAAGAGATAGCTTATAATGGTGTGTCTGTGGTTATTCCACGCCGAGAATGCATTCAGACTTTAAGAAAAAAGAATAAAATGGAGACTCCAGAATGAAAAAGGATATTATACTCGCAGGCGTTGGAGGTCAAGGAATATTGACTATCGCTACAGTTCTTGGAGCTGCAGCACTTAATAGAGGCTGGAATCTTAAACAAGCAGAAGTGCATGGAATGAGTCAACGCGGAGGTGATGTGCAATCTCATCTTCGTCTTTCTGACCAAATTATCTTCAGTGACCTTATTCCTTATGGCAAAGCAGATATGATTCTTTCTGTGGAACCTATGGAAGCCTTGCGTCATCTGCCCTATTTGGCACCAGATGGCTGGATTATTTCTAATAGTACACCCTTCAAGAATATTCCGGATTATCCTGATGAAGAGCAGATTTATGCAGAAATCAAGAAAATCCCTAATAATGTGCTAATTGATGCAGATTCCATTGCTAAAGCCGTAAAAGCACCTCGTTCTATGAACATTGTTATGCTTGGAGCAGCAATAAAATATCTGGAATTCACTCCAGAGGAATTGAAAGAAGCCATAAAAATGATATTCAACAGAAAGGGAGAAAGGATAGTAGAAGAAAATCTCAGAGCTCTGGACGCAGGTATTAATGCTTAAATAATTTATAGGAGCATCGTTGCTGGTGCTCCTCTTATTTTTTTAAGGAGGATGTTATGAAAAAAAGAAAAGGTCAGATACCTAGCCTTTTCAGATTCTGGCTTTTTTTATTTTTTTCTCTAAATATATCCTCTTTTTCTGCTAATATCCGCTATCAAACTATAGAAGACTTTGAAAGTGGAAATGTAAATCTAATCTCCTATAGCAATGAAGACCAGGATCCAGGTGCCTGGGAATTAACTTCTTCCGATACATATGATAATAGTGCCTGGGCTTTACGATTGTATGGCAATACCTGGAAGTTGCAAATGATAAATCCTGTCTCGGTTGATTCGGGAACTGTTTTTCAGGTTGCAGCTAAAACCTCAACTGGAGCAAGAATACAAGGGATGGGATTCTCTGATGGAATCAATGTCCTCTTCTATTCCTTTGCTGGAACTCAAATATTGAATATTGAAGAATGGGTTACGGTCTATCAGGGTGCTTTTAATAGCGGTATCTGGAATATATATCAGCTTCCTATTGCTGATGACTGGTATGCCTATTTTGATTATCTACCCGTTATTAATTCTCTCGTGTATATAAACGACCTGGATGGAGTCTCCAATCGGAATTTTTTAATAGATTCTATTCTTAATATAACTGAAGATATAGGTATCCCACCTGCAGTTACTATCTCATATCAAATCACATTTCAGAGTGCTGAAAAAAAAGGAACTCGTGATGTAGGAGTGCAATTTTCTTCTCAAGTAATAGATCCTGATAGCTATACTTTTACCTATCAATGGGATTTTGGAGATAGTCTCGCTAGCTCAGATCCCAACCCTTTTCATATCTATACTGTCACCGATAATCATCCCTATCGTGCTACCTTAAAAGTGCTTGATGATTCCAATAAATGGGGTTTAGCCTCTTGTCTGATTAATGTTGATCCGGGAACAGATACATTTCCCTTGAGAATGAATTTTGTGGGTGATATTATGCTTGCACGCGGTTATGAATCAATTGGAGGAATTATTCCTACTTTAGGAGTTAATGCTATTTTTCAACCTACCAGAGAACTATTGGGTAATGCTGCAGATATTACGGTAGCTAATCTGGAAGTTGTTTTAACCAATCAAGGAACTCCTCATCCTACCAAAAGTGTAGTCTATCGTGGAAATCCTGCCAATGTAAGTGGTCTTGTTTATGCAGGAATTGATAAGGTATGTCTTGCTAACAATCATACTATGGATTATGGCTGGGAAGGGCTGAATCAAATGCTGGGCAATCTTTCAGCTAATGCAATAGAGTATAGCGGTGCTGGAATCAATTCCTATGATGCCTACACTCCAGCATTCATCAATCGTAATGGACTTAACATCGCTTTTCTTGCTAGTAGTGATAGGACAGGACAATATAACAATGCTCAACCTTATTTAAATGCAGGATATAACAAACCCGGCATTGCTTATATGACTCCCTACTACATCCTGCAACAACTGTATGCCGTACAAAATGTGGCAGACCTTAAAATAATGGAATTTCATGCAGGAAGTGAATATTCCTTAGCTCCGGGGAGCAACTATGATAAATCAAATCCTTTCCTGGAAGATAATGAAGATGAAGATTACAGTCCTACAACCGATGTACCTCATATGTGGGATATTGCTATTCGCCATTTTGCTATTGATTCCGGAGCAGATTTAGTTATAGTTCACCATCCACATATCATTCAAGGCATAGAGGTCTATCAAGGTAAAGTCATTGTTCATTCGCTGGGTAATTTTGCTTTTGACCTCACCTATCCAGAAACAATGCCCTCAATGATTTTCTATGCTGATGCCAGTAGAGATGGATTTTCCAATTTCCTGATTAAACCTGTCTTTATTGATAATTTTATCCCTAAACCTGCAACAGGACAGCTGGGAAAATACATCCTGGATTATCTGGCTATGCGAAGCACAGATTTAGATACTAAACTTCTCGTGGATTACAATGATATTTCTGCATCGGTTATAGTGGATAATAATTCTGCTTTAGCTACCTCTCATCTTTATTCATTTAATATGTTTCTGAGCCCGGTCTCAGGACAGGGAAATCTCACTAATCCCTTTAAATTACCTCGTTACGGAAGTATTAGTAAAGTAGATTATATAACTCCCTGTCTGGAATCAGAATACCGACTGGGAGCCGAAAGTATCTGGTATGGAAACTTTGAAGATGAAGGATGTAATCTCTGGGATATACCAGAATTTTCTACTACAGATGTATTTGATGGTGAAAGAAGTGCTAAACTTTCTCCTTCCCCTAATCAAACATTAACTGCCACCATAAAAAGAAGATGCAAGTGGTATAATAATACCAAAAAATATACTTTAAATGGCTGGATTAAAACTATTAATGCTTCCAATGCTAATATTATAATCCGATATTATAATTCTCGTAGTAGTGGAATGATAGGCTATGAATATCTTACTACCAATATCAATGGCAATACAGATTGGACTTTCTACTATAAAGAGTTAGCTATCCCTTCATCTGCCTGGTATTATGATATTCGCTTAACCTGTAGTAATGCAAGTTCAGGAAATGCTTATGCTCTTTTTGATGAAGTCGGTTTAATTGAATGGACTTCCTGGACGGCTTTTGATCCACATAATTCCATATCTAATCCAAATAATTATTACTGGATGCAGATAAGAACACCAGAAAATCCTAAATCCATAACGGTAAAATTCACTGAACAGCTTTATGAAAGATTCCCTTATAGAACAGAGACTAAATATACCCAGAACACTTATCTTTCCGCTTTTCCTAATCCTTTTAAAGATAATGTCAGAATAGAATTTCAGGCAGATGATAAAGGAAAAATAAAGCTGGAAGTATACAATATAAGGGGACAAAAAGTAAAGACTCTAGCCAATGATATACTTCCTGAAGGGAAGAATCAGTTAATCTGGGATGGCAAAGATTTTAATGATAAGAGAGTCTCAAATGGAGTGTATTTCCTCAAACTGGAACAAGATGGAAAACAAACTGTGAAAAAATTATTGCTTTTGCATTGATGCTTAGGCAATTGACAAATACTTTAAAGCTTAATTGATGGCTATATATGGATGAATTAATTGTTTTCAGTGTCTCGGAAGTGACTGCCCATTTGAAGCAAGTGATTGAAGCACAGATAGAACCGCTTTATGTGCGTGGTGAAATTAGCAATTACACCCGTCATCCTTCCGGGCATATATATTTCAGTTTAAAAGATGCAAATGCCAACTTGCGCTGCACCTTCTTTCGCAATTCCAATATCTATCTTGATTTTGAACCGGAAGAAGGGATGGAAGTGATATGCTTTGGAAAGCTTACTATTTATGAAAAAGGTAGCACCTACAATCTTAATGTTTACTCAATGCAACTGGCAGGCAGGGGAAATCTAGCCAGACTATTTGAGCTCTTAAAGAAGAAGTTACAGGCAGAAGGTCTGTTTGAAGAATCGCATAAAAAGCCCTTACCAAAATATCCTCGTCGGATTGGAATTGTCACTTCTCCTACTGGAGCTGCTTTACAGGATATTTTAAATATTCTAAAACGTCGTTATCCGGTTGAAGTTATTGTTTTCCCTGCTTTAGTTCAAGGTGAAGAAGCACCTCCAACTTTAATTCAAGGTATAAGGTATTTTAATGAGATAGATAATGTAGATGTGATAATTCTTACTAGAGGAGGTGGTTCTCAGGAAGATCTTTTTTGCTTTAATGATGAACAATTAGCTCGCACTATCTACGATTCCAAAATTCCAGTTATATCAGCTGTAGGGCACGAAATAGATTTTACCATAGCGGATTTTGTGGCCGATTTGAGAGCTCCAACTCCTTCTGCTGCAGCTGAATTAGTTGTCCCCAATCGTTCTGATGTAATCAATTACCTTAATGCTTTAGAAGAAAGACTGACCAATAGTATAAAAAGTAAAATATATATTCTACGAAATCAGATTAATGAATTGCAATTGCATTTAACTGCTTTGCATCCCAGAGCTATCTGGCAAAGCTATAAAAAAAGAATAGACCAGGCATCTATTGAATTTCTTAATTTAGCTTCTAATATGCAACAACAGCTTCATCGTTACAGCAATAAGCAAGTAGAAGCTTTGCACACTATGCAATATCTTCTGCAAAGTAAGCTGCATCAGTATCAGCAAAACCTGGATGAATTGACTTTAACTCTTCCCTCAGAAATGGCTAAGAAATTCAAAGAAACGGAAAATAGAATTTCAATGCTTGAACTTCAACTGGAAAACATTTCACCAAAACATATGCTAAATAAGGGCTATGCATTAGTGCAAAGAGGTGAACACATTATCACTTCAGTAAAAGAGCTAACCCTTGAAGAAGAAATCTCATTGAGAATGAAAGATGGCTCAGCTGATGTTAAAGTGCAAGATATCTATCCAGAACCCGAAAATGGTAACTCTACTGCAGATTAATATATTATGAATCTGGACTTTCCCTCAATTAAAAAAGAAAAAATATTATGACCGAAGACCGTAGTAAACAGGCAGGAATTCTTACCACGGCAGAATTTATTCGTTTTGGCTTTAAAACTATTATTGGCATAGCCTTAGCTCGTATTCTCCTTCCTGTTGAGCTTGGTTCTTATCGTCAGCTTTTCCTTATATATTCAACTTTTTCCACACTTTTATTGCTTGGTATCCCTCAAAGCATCCTTTATTTTCTTCCTAAATTAAAACATATAGATAGTAAAAAAGAGTTTATAACTCACACTGTCAATCTTATCACTCTGCTGGCTTTTATTTTTGCTCTGGCAATATTTTTACTACGAGGATTCATAGCTAATATATTTCATAATCCACAACTAAATACCCTTCTTGTTATCTTTGCTGTCTATCCCTTATTTATGTTCATCACTCAAATCTATTCTCAGATTATGCTGGGATTAAAACAACCAAAAAAGACCGCTACTTTCACCTTAATCAGTGTTGCTTGTGATTTTGTTTTTATCCTGGGAACTGCTTTAATAACCAGAAATCTGCATTATATTGTGCTGGGAGTGATGTTTTCTGCTTTGTTGCAATGGGGTTATGCTCAATATAATCTGGGAAGATATTTAACTAAGGTGACCTTTGACCCAGATTATTATAAAGAGATATTTCAGTATGCTTTACCGCTTGGTCTGGCTTCTATAATAGGAATGCTTTCCGTTCAATTGGATAAATTGGTCGTATCAGGATTTTTCACACCTGCTGAATATGCTATCTTTTCTATTGGAGCCGTGGAACTTCCTCTTATTTCAATCCTTAATAATTCGGTAAATGCCATACTACTTCCCCATATAAGCAGTAATCCAGATCAAATTTATACTATTTATAAAGCTTCTGTGAGAAAGAATGCTCTCATTATTTTCCCTCTTTGTGCTTTAGGTCTTATTTTTGCTGAACCATTAATCACTTTGCTTTATTCCAGCACTTATAAAGCTTCAGCTCCCATTTTTCAAGTATATTTGATTAATTTACCACTTCGTATAGCCACTTATGGAATCATATTTATGGCTTTAAAGAAAACTAAATACATAATGATTAATTCCATCATTACTCTGAGTATGAATCTGGTGCTAAATATATTGTTAGTCAAACTTATAGGTATGATTGGAGCTGCTATTGCCACAGTGATTGTAAGTTGGCTCTCTGTAACGATTTATCTTTACTGGATAAAAAACAGTTTAAAACTCAATCTGAGAGAACTATTCCCCTTGCCTGCCATAGGTAAAACGGCATTATCGGTAACTATTTCAGCTCTGTTAAGTCTTTCTGTGCTCTGGATTTTCGGAAAAGGCTGGCTTTTTCAAATTTTAGCTTTACTGGCATTTATAATATGCTATTTCTTTACTGGTAAAGCTTTAAATGCCATCCTTCCCTATGATATTCAATATATAAAACAACTTTTAAATCAAGCAAAAATGAAGATTTCAGGAAATAGATAAATGGATTACTTTTCTGAACATACCTGGTCAAATTATGATAGAGATGGTCGTTCTTCAGAGCGTTTATCCTATATCAGAAAAATGATTCCTCAAAAAGTACAAACCATTTTGGATGCTGGATGTGGTAATGGTCTCATAACGAATGAACTAGCCAGTGATTATGAAGTTACTGCCCTTGATCCATCACCTGTAGCTCTGCAATATGTGCAATGTCCAAAGGTCTGTGCTTCCATTAATACTATACCTTTTCCGGATAACTCTTTTGACCTGGTTTGTTGTAATGAAGTTCTGGAACATTTAGATGATCCCACCTTAAAAAAAGGTATATCAGAAATAAAGAGAGTGAGCAAGAAGTATTTACTTATTGGTGTTCCTTTTAAGGAACAACTGGAAAAAAAATTCTATCGTTGTGCTGTATGTGGTTTCACCGAAAATGTTTATAGCCATCTCCAATCTTTTGACCTGGCAAAACTGGATGAACTTCTCAATCCTGATTTTATCCTTTTAGAACATCACATTTTTGGACCGCCAGAACGCACCATCCATCCTTTTCTGTTATCTATATTGCATAAACAGGGACAGTGGTTTCTGCCTTCAGATAAGCAGAAATGTCCGCAATGTGGCAGCAATGAATTCCTTCATAAAAGCAATCTTTTAACCAAGCTTATTAATGGATTTAATCTTATCATATCTCATTCTCATCCTTATTGGCTTTACACTCTATACCAGAAAAAAGATAAAATATAATGAAAAAAGTTCTCTATATCGTCTTTTATTATCCTCCCATAGGTGGATCTGGAGTGCATAGAGGCGTAAAATTTACCCATTATCTATCTGAATTTAACTGGGATAGCGTGGTTTTAACACCTGATCCTAAACTGATTAAGCAACCAAAGGACTACAGTCTTTTAAATGAAGTGTCACCGGAGCAAAAGATACATCATTTCTTCACTCTGGATGCACGCTGGTTATTCAAAATTTTCTGGGGTTTGAAGTTACCTCAAGTGGTAAATTGGCTGAATTATCATATCTTTAAACCTGATGCTGATATCCTCGCTCTTCCTTTTTTGCGTTTTAAAATTTCGCAACTAATAAAAAAATATAAAATAGACCTCATTTTCATTTCTGGACCTCCTTTTTCTTTAATGTTAAATGTTTTATGGTTGAAAAAAAAATATCCTCTGCCGGTCATCGTAGATTTTAGAGATGATTGGAGTATGGGACAGAGTCGTCTGGATAATCCACCTCCAGAATCATTTAGAAAATATGAAGTCAATCTGGAGCACCAGGTCCTTTCTAAAGCTGACAAAGTTATCGTGGCAAATGAAGCAATAAAAAACAATTTTCTCTCTCTTCATCCTGATCTCAGTGCAGAGCATTTTGTAGTTATTACTAATGGTTATGATGAAAAGGATTTTCAGAAAGTTTTCCCTCCTTGTGAAACTGAAAAAGATAAACTTCAGATTGTTTATATTGGAAGTTTATACGGACGCCGTCAACCCGGAATTGTCTGGCAGGTTTTAATAGATTTAGTTGGAAAGGGAAAAATAAATCCTGATAAAATAAGCATCCATCTCTATGGACCAAATTATCGCTCTTTCGTGTTTAATGGCTTTGAAAACAATAAAATCCTGGAAAAGATTGTTAATCTTCATCCTTATTTACCTCATTCTCAAGTTCCCCGGGTTATGAGTCAAGCTGATGTCCTCTGGTTATTTATAGGTTCAGGACCTAAAAGTGATGCTATATCTACCGGAAAGATTTTTGAGTATATGAGAAGTGGAAAACCTATTTGGGCAGTGATCAATCCTCAGGGTATTGCCGCAGATATTCTTAAATCAAGTGGACTGGCTTTTATTGCAGATAACGAAAATCCTGATGAAATTGCCAGCTCATTGGTTAATTTATATAAGAACTGGCAAGAAGGAAAACTTACTGTTCAGCCAAATTGGGATTATATTCATAGCTTTGAACGACGGAGATTAACCAAAAAATTGGCAGAGGTCTTTGAACAGACCTTAACTAATGTTAATAATAATAAGTTTTATACCTCCCATCAATCTCTAAATGGACAATCATAATGAAAGATAAGCTTCTTTTAATACTACCTACGCATTCTTCCTTTATGAAAGTAGATGAAGAAATTCTTCAAAGTGCTTATGAAGTTACAACTCTCTATCTAGACCAGGATATCTCCAAAACAAGATATTTCAAAAGGATTTTAAAAGCCCTTCTTACTCTCATTTTTGATCATCGTTATCAAAAAGTGCTCATCTGGTTTGCCGATTATCATTCTGCTCCTATTGTCCTACTTTCTAAATGGAAAAAAATCCCCAGTTTCATTTTTATTGGGGGTTATGATGCGGTTAAATATCAAGAACTAAGGATGGGAGTATATTGTTCACCAGTTCGTAGTTTGTGCGCAAAAATCGCTTTAAAAAACTGTACTCATATTATTGCTAATCATTATGCTCTACTTTCTTCTAATAATACCTATTACAAACCTGAAGGACATAAAGATGGCATCTATAATTTAATTCCTGGATTAAAAACTCCCGCTACTGTTATTTTCAATGCAGTAACTATTTCTACTCCCTTAATTATACCTGAACAGAGATTACGACAGATTGTTACGGCTGGTTCTACTCCCCGGTTACAGGACTTCTATAACAAAGGTTTTGATTTATTAACTGAAATCGCTAAACATAGACCCGATTTGAGTTTTGTCTTTGTAGGAATTAATAAAAAATGGCTGGCTGAACTAAATAAAACCTATCACTTTGAACATTTACCCAATATTACCATCTATCCCTATCTACCTCAAAATGAATTCATTAGCCTCCTTAATATTAGCTCTGTCTATGCTCAACCTTCTATCTCGGAAGGAATGCCCAATTCTCTTATGGAAGCTATGCTGGCTGGTTGCATTCCAGTTGGCTCAAAAGTGGCTGGAATCCCTACTATCATTGATAAATATGGCTATATTATAGACCAACGAGATCCCCAAGAATTGGAACAAGCACTGGACCTTGCTCTTCAAAGTGAAGCTGACCGAAAAGAGATATCCGAAAGTATTAAAAATCGTTTCAACTTACAAATACGAAAAGAAAAACTATTAAATCTACTAAATAAATATAATTAAATTTATTACTAGGAACTAGTTAAATTTATTCCTGATAAAAATCAACTGCGAAGTAATTCATAACCCAAAAAACTAAATTTCTTTTCCTTTGACTGATTTTACCACTATTATCTCTTATCATACTGGTATTAAAGCAATTGAATAATATTACCCTATTTTCTCCTCGCCCCCATCTCTTTCCTTACTCTCTCTTGACTCTTTCGTCAACAAAGAGCTAAGAGAGAGTCAATTAAGCGTTTATTACTTTACATCTCCCACTGTCACAAACAATAATGACATAATATGTCTCTTTTTCTCTCTTTAAAGTACTCAATTCTGTTCCCTATAAATAAAAAAGTGTGCTCATTTTATAATGCCTTAATTCCATTAAAAGTCGGAAAAACAGATTTGAGTTAATATTTAAAAAGTCCAGATATTTGAAGTAATCTAGATCTGTAACGGTATGTAAAGGTCCCGGTATGCAAAGGTCCCCCTTTGCATAATGCGGTATCAGTTTTAGCTTTATTACTCAGGGTTTGCAAAGGTCCCCCTTTGCATAATGCGGTAATAGTTTTTCATCTACTAAAGGTATTATTAACGCGGTATAACTGCTTGCATTTAATATTATTTCCTAGAAAGCCTCTACGAGGCTTGTGCAGATGGAGACATCTGCACACCCTTTCATCTTGCACACCATGACATCTGCACATCCTTTCAGCTTGCACACTTCTACAACTATACGCAAAACATCTGCATTCTAGGTAAAATTACACAACAACTCATATAAAAACAAATATATATATAAACCAGAACCCCGATTTAAATATCGGGGTTCTGAAAGAGATAATTACTGTATTTTATTCGTGTTATTTAACTTATTATTACTTCTGCTATTCTAATACCTTGACCACCAGTCATATTTTTTAATTATATGCTCTTGGCTGAGGCAATCATTTTTATATTTCATTAAAACAGCTTTTCTCTATATACTCCTGGCTTAGGTAATTACTCTTTTATTTCATTAAAACAGCCTTTCTTTGACATTGGGTTTTACCTGCTTGCATAACCAGATAGTAGATACCATTACCACAGAGACTACCATTATTATCACTTCCATCCCATTCTATACGATAGTTGCCGGGATTCTTTTCTCCTACTGCAATCTCTTTTACTATTTCTCCCCGAGTGTTATAGATTATGAACTTGACCTCTGATTTATCAGCTAAACTGAAGGGGATAAACAGTTGAGGATTGAAAGGATTAGGATATACCGGCAGTAGTTCTGTAACCAGAGGAATGGAAGGAGGATTATCACCACCGTTAGGAATATAACCAATAGATATGGAACCAAATATCTTGAAAGTTCCATCCAGGTCATTACACTGCAGCCAATAATAATAAGTTTCACTTTCCGTCACCTCTGTGTCAGTATAAAGATAGGTTTTAGGTTCAGAGGTATTGGTAGCAGAAATTAAAGGACTGAGTACATCAGCTGTAGACAGTTCATTTTGAGTACTGCGCATAATATAATAACCGAGCAATCCAGTTTCGGTCTGAGTAGTCCACATTATGTTGATTTTATTTTGCGGATTAACATAGGCGGTGAAAGAAGAAAGTTCTACCGGTAGAGGATTATTATTACCTACGATAATGGGAATCTCTATATCTCCTTTCATCTCACTGAGATCAATAGTAAAGACAATCTGCCCATCTTCACCAGGAACTACATTCCATTCATCATTCAGATAATAAGCCCCATAGTTATCAGAGGTTTGTATGGTTATAGTCCATGTAATACCAGTATTTAAAATAAGGTTAAGTTTTTTATAATCAACAGCTTGATTAGGAATGTCAGGAAATTCATCTAGAACTAGATCACCTATATCTGCATCTCCACCGGATACTTTAATTTTAAGTCCCGTAGTTTCTTCTGTCACAAATACATCCTCTGGAAAGTAAGGTATATGGACCTTAGCTATAAAAATGTCACTATTTACATCATTAGCGGTAAGAGTTGGTAATGTTCCGAAAGTAGCAGTCCCGTTAAAATAACCGGTGATATAGCTGTTTCCCAAGGAATCAATGGCAATACTATAGCTGTAATCGCTACTAGTTCCTCCAGCTTTTTGTGCCCAGAGCCAATTACCGCTACTATCTAGTTTGGCTAAAAAAATATCATTTTCTCCACTACCGGGGAGCGTTATTTCTCCGAATGAGGCGGTCCCTCGAAAATTACCTGTAACATAGCTGTTCCCCGAGGAATCAGTTGCGATACTATAGCTGTAATCATCGTTAAACCCTCCAGCTTGCTTTACCCAGAGCCAATTACCACTACTATCCAGTTTGGCTACAAAAATATCATTTTCTCCGATACTGGTAAGAGTTTTATTTCCGAAATAAGCTGTCCCCTTAAAATAACCAGTTGCATAGCAGTTTCCCAAAGAATCAATTGCGATACTATAGCCGTAATCGGTAATACTTCCTCCTGCTTTCTTTGCCCAGAGCCAATTACCATTACTATCCAGTTTGGCTATGAAAATATCTTGGTTACCATTATTAGTAAGGGTTGAACCCCCGAAAGAAGCAATCCCGTAAAAATAACCGGTAACATAGCTGTTTCCTGAAGAATCACTTGCTATACTTAGACCACGATCGGTACTACTTCCTCCAGCTTGCTTTGCCCAGAGCCAATTTCCGCTACTATCCAGCTTGGACACAAAAATATCATTACTTCCATTACTATTAAGAGTTGTACTTTCGAAAGAACCAGTCCCGGTAAAAAAACCAGTGACATAGCTGTTTCCCGAGGAATCAATTGCTATACTCCAGCCTTGATCAGCATCAGATCCTCCTGCTTTCTTTGCCCAGAGCCAATTACCGCTACTATCCAGTTTGGCGACAAAAATATCTGAATAATATGTATCGTCAATACTGCCACTAGTAAGAGTTGTATTTCCGAAATCAGCAGTCCCGGTAAAATAACCGATAATATAGCTGTTTCCTGAAGAATCAGTGGCAATACCAAAACCCACATCCCATTTATTTCCACCAGCTTGCTTAACCCAGAGACAATTACCGCCACTATCAAGCTTGATTACAAAAATGTCAGCATCTCCACTACTGGTAAGAGTTGTACTTCCAAAAGAAGCAGTCCCCTGAAAATAACCAGTGACATAGCTGTTCCCAGAAGAATCAGTTACAATACTATGGCTTTGATCGGCGTTAGATCCTCCAACTTGCTTTGCCCATTGCCATACTTCTCTCTGAGCGAAAACAAATGTGGTGCAGAGTATCAATAATATGAACAAAGATGTCTTTTTCATAATTACTACCTCATATGTTATTAGATTTTTGAATAGTTAGTTGGTGGCAAAAATCGTAAATATACCCAGAGGTTAAGAGATCATATCTCTCTTTAAACCTAATACCTGATTGAGATATTTGGTAATTGGATAAATATTTGCAGCTCAAAGTTGCGGAAATATTTGTAATATTTTGATGATGAATATCATTCTTTAAATTTAATGTAAATCTCTTTTTTATTAGCATACGCCTATCAATCCTAAGGTTCATACATTTTCCTACCTACAATTTTAAATAACTCAGAAAATACAGAACTAAGCTTCAACTTTGTTCCCATTTATCTTCATAGAAAACTCTTGATTCAAATAGCTTTTTATAAAAAATAACAAATTATGTTAAGGTCACTTAAATATAATTATATTTTTATTGTAAAGTATTTTCTTTTTTGTAATCTCTGAACTTTATAATAGATCATCACTTATCGTCAATCTTTTAGTATGAGAAAAGTAATTTAATTGGCAGAAGGAGAGTATTATTGTAAAAAAATATAATAAAACTTTATATCTTATTAAAAGCATCGTAAAGACTTGTACTTTTACAGGTAAGCGAGGGCTCCCTTTGCATCTTTATCCTATAATCCTCTCTCTCAGACAAGCTATGCTCCCTAGACTAGAAAGCCTCTACGAGGCTTGTGCAGATGGGGACATCTGCATACCCATCCATCTGCACACCCTTTCATCTGCACACCGGGACAACGAATAATTTTTATTTATTCAATATCTACTTAAAAACCAAACCAGGGACCGACACTAATAGTTAAGCTATGAAATGGTGTATCTGGTGAATTATCAATACTGTAAACATCACCTGTAGCAGCCTGCACTTTCCAGCCACTATGCGTAGGAATTCCGCACATATAACCGACCTCTGTTTGAATACCAAGCCAGGGAAGCAATCTAATCAGCATTTCAGCTCGGGGTTGAACCATAAAATAATTACGGGAGACTTTTACATTGAAACTTCCACCTGATGATATTTCAGGCCAGGTAAAATCTGTATTTGCCAGAGCAGAATATTCCACTTTATGACCTCCAGAACCGAGCATAATTCCCAGAGAACCGATAAATTTTGTGTTAATAGCATAACGCTTATCCAGCGTAACTCCACCAAAGGAAAGGTTATATTTAATTTTGGAATGTGTGGCAGCATCGCTATCGGAAAAACTGTAGCCAGCGCCAACCCCTCCGAGGAAAAATCCTTTGCCAATATTGACTTTACCCCCACCTCCACTCATAAACACACCATCTTCGTTTATCGCGTTATGAGCAAAGCCCTTATCTCCGGTTGATTCTCCTATATTAGTAATTAATTCATTAACATCATCCACTGGAAAGACTGCCCAGTAGGGCATCCAACTGCCTCCTCCCCATCCTACTGGATATCCAACTTTCTCATTAGATTCTGATTTACCAGGTTTTTTCTCCTTTGTTCTTCCCTGTAATTTAGTAGTGATATCAAATATCTTTCCATCTCTCCAGATAGTTAGCCATACAGTATCTCCAGGACGTAAAAGTTTTTTAATGCTCCTAAACTCTTTTACATTAAATATAGGATATCCATTAAGTTTCATCAAAATATCATTATTTTTAATGCCTGCTTGCCAGGCAGGTGAACCTTTTTCTACTTTAGTGACCAGAATCCCGTATAGTTCATTATAACCAAGAGATTGAGCAGTAGGAAAATCCATATCTTCTACTTCAAATCCAAAATATACTTCTTCCTCAGAATCTGAATCCCAGACATCAATCATTTGTTGATTAGCCGTTAACAAAGGAGTTGTTTCAGCAAACAAAGCACACATTATAAATGTTATTAAAAAGCAGAATACAATTTTAGGTTTCACTTTCTTCTCCTCTTTTTCCTAATTTTTATCCTAAAATCTTTATAAAAATACCCTATGCTAAAGTCAAGCACAAATCGGATAAAATAATTCTTGTCAGATATCAGGAACTAAACTTTATAAGTCTAGATTAAATTTTGGGTATTACCTATTATTTAATATATATTTTTTTTAAATACAAGGAAAGAATAATGAAAAAATTAATCGTATTTTTGTTGTCTCTTTTGATGGCTGTTAGTTTATTTGCCACACCTTATATTCTGGCTATCCCAACTCAACATATAATTAATCAATTTAAAGCTATTTCAACCTATGAATCAATGCGACAGCTTGCTCAAAATAATTATCAGATACTACACTATGATAATGAATATGCTATAATAATAGAAAATGAAGATAAAATAACTTTCCCGGGGATAATCAAGCTTGCAGATAGCTCTGTTTTACCGAACTTATATATTGTCTCAAACATTCCCTTAGAAGAATTCTCCCTACCCTCTGAAGCGGGAAAAATACTGCTAAAATTGCAATCTGGCTACTTAATTGAAAGTCCCTTGAATGATATCACTCTGAGAAAGACAATAAAGAATCCTTTTATCCATTTAGGACCAGAGCCAATAATTTTTAGTAAACCTTTATTATTACCTGAAAATAGAGATGCTTTTAGAACCGATATTTCTCAAATTATATCGCTGGTAAGTGCAGATTCCATCCGCTATAATATCCAATGTTTACAGGATTTTCAGACCCGTTTTGCCTTAGCAGATAATAGATTACAGGTAGCTGAATGGATAAAGAACAGATTCATCAGCTTCGGAATAAATGATGTGCAATTACAATCTTTTGTCTGGAACAATACAGACCAATACAATGTGGTAGCAACAATTCCAGGCACCCTATATCCTGAACAATATATAATCGTAGGAGGACATCACGATTCTATAACCTACAATCAAAGCATAGATCCACTTGTATTTGCTCCTGGTGCAGATGATAATGGTAGTGGCTCAGGAGGCACACTTGAAATTGCCAGAGTTATTATGCAAAGTGGTTATCAACCTAAATGCTCCATACGTTTTGTAACTTTTGCCGCAGAAGAATTCGGTCTCTGGGGTTCAAAATATTATGCTTTAACTGCTCATAACAATAGTGAAAATATCCGCTTAATGATTAATCATGATATGGTAGCCAATAATAATGACCCTTATTTTTTCCGGGTAGTTTTAAATCCTTACGATGGTTCGGAAGATTATTATAATTATGCTTTGCAATTAATTGATCAGTACACTAATTTACAAGTTCATTATAATTTGAATGAAAATGCCAGTAATAGTGATAGTTACTCCTTCTGGGCAAATGGATATAATATCCTTTACTTTTCAGAATATGAATTTTCTCCTTATTATCACTCTGAGAATGATATAGTACAAAATATAAATCCAGATTACTGTGCTGAGGTAATTAAGGCATCTACTGCCTGTGCGGTAAGGTTTTCTGAAATACCATTAGCACCTATAAATTTAGTAGTTCATGATGCAGGAGATGGTTCTTCTTTAATTGTTACCTGGGAAAGTACTTCTGAACAAGTATTAGACCATTATAACCTGTATTATTCAACCGTTTCAGGACAATGGAATGATCCTATATCTACCAATCAGACCACTTATAGATTGGAAAACTTAATAGAAGGACAACTCTATTATATAGGGGTTTCCAGTGTAGATTTTAATGGTTTAGAAAGCTTTATAATAGTTGCCACAGGAACTCCTAATTTAATACCGCTAACTCCTAAAAACTTTAAAGTTAACCCTGCATATCGTGCTGTTTATTTATCCTGGGACGAAAATCTGGAATTAGACCTGGCAGGATACAAGCTTTATCGTTCTCAAAATGAAGGAGAATCGGGCAATCAGATTGGTGGTCTACTTACTCAAAATAGCTATCTGGATACAGATTTTGTGAGCTCTGAAAATTATTATTTCTATAGTCTCTGTGCCATAGATATGGAAGGTAATCAGAGTGAATTCACTGAAGTAATACAAACCCGCCCGGTTACTTTAAATAAGGGAATTCTCATTGTGGATGAAACTGAGAATTTGAGTGGTACTAATCCTTTTCAACCTACTGATACCCAGACGGATGAATTTTATGGTAATATTATGCAAAACTTTGATACTCATCAACTGGATTTAAATGACCTCTCGGAAACTCTCAATTTAGCTGATATAGGCATTTATTCTTCTATTTTATGGTATGGTAATGACCTTGCCAGTATGGACTATCCTTATTTTATGAAGGAAGATTTAAAGAAATATATAGAGTTTGGTGGTAATCTTTTCTTCAGTATCTATCATCCAACTTTAGCTTTTGATTTGAACTCTTCCTACCCGAACTATTTTAATTCAGATACTTTTATTTATCAAAATATTGGCATCAGTTCAACGGATTATTCTAACTCTGCTCGGTTTAAATATGCTACACCTTGCTATGAAGACTTCCCACCCTTAGAAGTAGATTCCCAGAAAACTCTTAGTTTCTTTAATGGACATATTTATCAGGTTGAAAGCATAGAACCTTCCCCGTATGCTGAAACCATCTACATATACGAATCTGACTATGATTCAGATACTCCTCAAGGTGCTTTAAATGGAAGCACTGTGGGCATCTATAATCCTACACAAAATGGTAAAGTAATAGTCTTAAGTTTCCCTCTTTATAATATGAACGAAACTGATGCTCAGAGATTGGTGGAATATGCCTTTCATCACTATTTCAATGAACCTGGTATAAGCACTGGTTTAACTGAAGAAAATAAAATCCTTATCTTTGCCAATTATCCCAATCCTTTTGGAGAAAAGACTTCTTTCCGCATAGAATGGTTAAATGCAGACCAACCTGTTAAAGTGGAAATCTATAATCTAAGAGGTCAATTGATTAAGACTATCTACAAAGGTTACAGTCCAAAATCCTTTATCTATGAATGGGATGGAAAAGACAAAAATGATAAAACTGTAAGTAGTGGTATCTATAGTATAAAAGCAAGCCAGGGAAATAAAAATAGTATCAGAAAGATAATAATGATTAAATAAAGGATATCAGATAATCCTCTTTATATTGTAGAATACTATATCTCTTATTCTTATGAGATATTAAGTGAAAAATCATAGTTATAAAGCATATAATACGAGAATAGGATTTAAAGCATATTTCTGAAATAAAGAAACAGTTGGCATAATGTATTGAACTGCTGTTAGTTAAACTACCAGAGAAGAAATGAATGCTTGACAATTATCCTTAGAGAAAATAAAAAGTTTTATCTTTGAAAGGAGTTGGATATGCATTCCTGGAAGATAATAGCACGGGGTAGAGTTCAAGGAGTTGGATTTAGACACTATGCTCAGACCTGTGCCAGACGCTGTGGAATAACTGGATATGTTAGAAACCTATTTGATGGTAGTGTTTTAATAGAAGCCACAGGAGACCAGGAAAGCTTGAACCGTTTTTGCGAACTACTTCGTAATGCTAACCGATTCATAGATGTTCGTGAACTCGAAATTATAGAACAGGATAAAACGGTAATGTATAATGATTTTCAAATACTATAAGAGATTAGATAGAGATAAGAAAGAAAAGTTTTTAGATATAAAACCGCCGGGAAAAATGACTCTTTTCCTGATCTTTCTTTTATTGCCCATTATTTTATCAGCCGAATACATAACTCATAAAGTCCAACCCAAGGATACTCTTTATAGCTTAAGTAAAAAATATGAGGTCACTATTGAACAGATAAGGAAATTAAATAATATTAAGGGAAATATCATTCACGAAGGTCAAATACTTAAAATAAAAGAGGAGGAACTATCATTAGCTCCTGAGGTGCCAGCCATTATTCCAGCTAAACCTGAAGTTAGTACTGTTCAGGATGAAGAGCTTTCAAATACTCCAGTTATCCAAAAGGTGGAATTAATTGATCAAGAATCTTATCCCGAAGATTATTATTACAAAGTGCGAAAAGGGGATAATCTTTATCGTATTGCTCTTAATAAAAAGATTAAACTTGCAGATTTATTAAAATGGAATGACTTTGAAAACGAATCGCAAACAATAAAAGAAGGAGATAAACTTTTTGTTAAGGACCCCTCCGAATATCATAAAAAGACAACTATAGTAGCACCTAAAAAAGTAGAAACAGGAACGAGTGAAGAGCCGGATTCTTTAATTATTGAGAAAATATATGTAGTCCAGAAAAAAGATACTTTATTTAAAATAGCTAGAGAAAATGGAATGACGGTTGAAGAATTAAAGTCTTTGAATAATCTTAAATCGGATAAACTTTCAGTTGGTCAAAAGCTCTGGTTAGTAGGGAAACCCAGACTACTGGATGATGAGGAAGAACTCAAACTATCTCCAAGTTCTACAGCGTTAATAGATGGACAGATTAGTGCAAATTGCATAATGCCTGCAGAAGGGTATGTCTCTTCTGAGTTTGGATTAAGACATGGAAGACCCCATAAAGGAATTGATATAGCCAATAAAACTGGAACACCCATTTATGCTGCAATGGAAGGTGTAGTCCTCTTTTCTGGGAGACAGAATGGTTATGGGAATGTAGTTATTTTAGAACATCCTGATTTTATTATGACTGTTTATGCACATAATGAAATAAATTTAGTTCGTGAAGGAGATAAAGTTTCACAAGGTCAACAGATAGCAACAATGGGAGCAACTGGCAATGCCACTGGTCCTCATTTGCATTTTGAATATCGTATTAAAGGTAATGCCATTAATCCACGTAAAGTGCTTCCTTTTAAACAAAAATAGAATAGCAGTTTATGAATAGGGAAAATGTTTTTGCGGATAAAGCTCTTCAGAATTATCTGAAAGAGATATCCAAATTTAAAACACTTAGTCGTGAAGAAGAACATAAATTAGCTCTCCGTGCACGCGAAGGTGATCAAGAAGCTATTAATAAATTGATGCAGGCTAATCTGAAATTTGTAGTAAAAATAGCTTCTCAGTATCAAAATAGGGGTCTTTCACTATCAGAACTAATCAGTGAAGGCAATATAGGTTTAATCAAAGCCATTGAAAAATTTGACCCAGACCAGGATATAAAGCTTATTTCCTACGCCATCTGGTGGATTAGACAAAGAATTATGCAGGCAGTTTCTGAAAAAAGTTCTCTTATTCGCGTTCCTATGGGAAAATCAAGTTCCGCCCATCGCGTTAAAGCTACTGAAGACCGAATCTATTCTGAAACAGGAGAAACCCCCTCCATCATAGAACTTAGCGAAAGAATGAATCTACCGGAAAAATCTATTGAGCAACTAAAAGACCAAATTGTTGAGACCACTTCTTACGATGAGCTTTTGCAAAATGGTGATTTTCAGGAATTTACAACTCGTGATTTAATCAAAGATGAAGGATTGGTAGACCCGCAAGAAATATACAGTCGTGAACGGTTACAAAATAAAATTGAGAATGCTATAAAGAAATTGGACAAGCGAGAAGCTGATATCATTAGAACCTACTATGGTTTAAATGAGAATCATGAAACCCGCAATTTTGCCCAAATCGCTGAAACTATGGGACTTTCACGCGAGAGAGGGTGCGCCAAATCCAGAAAGAAGCTCTGAAAAAAATATTAGCTGAATTACAACCTGAAGAAGATAAGCTGGTTGATGAATTTCTGGAAAAATATAGCTATTAAAAACCCTAAAGTCTAAGCAAGAATAGGAACAAGTATATGTTTAAAAACTTCAATGAAATGGTAGCAAGCGTTAAAGCTAAAAGACGAGGTACTGTTATTATTGCAGCTGCCCAAACGAATCAGTTCTACAAGCAGCGATTATGGCTCAAGAAGAAAATCTGGCAGACTGCTTACTGGTAGGCGATAAATCCTTGATTCTTTCTTTGTTGGGCAAGTTAGACCCTAATCACCACTATAGTTTTGAAATAGTTGATGTAGGAAGTGACTTAGTAAAAGCTGCTGAAATGAGTGTACAATTGGTTAATGAAGGGAAAGGGGATATTATTCTTAAAGGAAAAACTGATTCAGGACTTTTATTACACTGTGTTTTAGATAAAGAAAAGGGGCTTCGTATCAGTCCTGTTATATCAGATGTGCTTGCTTATGAGCATCCTGAGGGAGTGAAATTATTAAGCGATGGTGGAGTAAACATAGCTCCAAATATAGAAGAAAAGATAGCAATCGTAAAAAATGCCGTTGAAGTCGCTCACTGTATGGGTTCATCTCAGCCCAAAGTAGCTCTCTTAGCTGCTGTTGAAACAGTTAATCCTAAAATGCAGTCAACCATTGATGCTGCAATAATTTCACAGATGAACAAAAGAAACCAGATTACTGGTTGTATTGTGGAAGGACCCTTAGCCTTTGATAATGCTGTAAGCCTTGAAGCTGCAAAAATAAAAGGAATAGAATCACCAGTAGCAGGAAATGCTGATGTGTTTATTGTTCCTAATATAGAAGCGGGAAATATATTTGGTAAGTTACTCACCTATTACTGTGGATATAGAGTTGCCCATGTTATAGTCGGCACTAAAGCACCAATTCTTATACCTTCCCGAGCAGATCCAGGCGAATTGAAAATGCTCTGTATGGCAATGGCTTTAACCTGTATGCAAGAGTGAAGATAAAGATACTACAAATTGGGAAAACCAAAGAAAAGTGGATCCAGCAAGGAATACAAATGTATCTCACCCGTCTGGAACCATATTTGAAGATAGAAGTGGAAGAGATTCCCTCAGTGAGTATTCTTAATGCTGATTCCCAAGATATGGTAAAGGCAAAAGAAGCCTCTAAATGTCTGAAAAGGATTAATTCAGATGATTATGTTATTTTGCTGGATGAACAGGGAGAAGAACAAACTTCATTAGAATTTGCCAATTTCCTTGCCAACTTATCGGAAAACAAGAAAATAGTCTTCATTATAGGGGGAGCTTATGGAACTCATCAAAGTATCAAAGAAATTTCTAATTATTCTCTTAAATTGTCTGCAATGACTTTTACCCATGAAATGGTAAGATTGATTTTATTAGAACAGCTCTATAGAGCAGAGATGATAAACCATAATAGACCCTATCATTATTAACTTGAGAGGCAAGAATGACATTCACCGCTTTAGTCACCGTAGTAGAAAACTTCAAATATTCTCTTGGAATACTGGTTGAAGGTATGGCAGGAATCTTCATTTTTATGGGTGTATTCTATGCCCTTATCATATTTTTAAATATAGTATTTAAACAAAAGAAAGAACAATGAAAAAAACCACTCTGCTCATCCTTTGCTTTCTGTTGGCTCTACAGGTAGCCAATGCCTCTTTTAGGGTTTTAGAAACCAAGCAAGAAGAAATCATTATTGAATATAACCTCGGCGAATATTCTTTTGCTAATCAAAATGATTTTGTTTACCTGGTTACATCAAATATGAATTACAGTATGGAACCAGGTGCACCTATGCTTGCCTATGAAGAAACCAAGATAGCTATTCCGCCTTCAGGTTCTATTCAGGTGACTTTACTAAGTTCCCGTCATCATTCAGTTAAATTAGAAAAGAAAATAATGCCAGTTCCAGAAGTGGTGATGGAACAGGATGTTTCTTCTTATCAATATACCCTCAATGAACAGCTTTATCAATTAAGTAAATCTAATAATCCCTTACTGAATTTACTTAATCCCACCACTTATAGAGGCATTGGTTTTTGCCCCTTAGAAATACATCCCTTTTCCTACGACGGAAATTATAATCTGGAAATAACCGATCAAGCGATAATCAAAATAGAGATTCTCGGAAATACCAGTTTCCGAAGTATACTGGAAAGTGATGATTTAACTGACTTGTTCCTTTCTCAAATAATCAATCCAGAACAAGCTAAAAACTGGCAATATATAACTCCAGCTAAGGTTGAATATGCAGAATTTTCTCGTTCGGATTACTGGTGGAAGATTGAAACAGATAGAGAAGGTATCTTTAAAATTGCTCCTTCTCAATTGACTGGCTTTCCCTTATCCGATATTGATCCTCGTAGTTTCAGACTTTTCAGCAATAGTGGTGTTCTTTTACCTTTTGCTATCAATAGTCCTGGCAATCCTTTCCAGGAAATTCCAATCCAGGTAATTGGAGAAGAAGATGGAAGATTTGATGCCCAGGATTATATCTTATTTTATGGCACTACCAGAGATGGAGTGGAGAAAAATCAAATTCTTCAATCTAATAAAGACACTTATTACAATCCTTATTCAGGAAATTGCGTTTACTGGTTGACTTTCGGAGGAGAATTCAATACTGACCCTTTACGTATTGCCACTTTGCCCGAGCTTCAAACCTGGAACACACAAACTTCAACCTTTGTTGATAATGTTCGCCTGGAAACCGAAAAGTTGAGAAGAGAAACCATAGGTTTTGATTGGTATATGACATTGTTAGCAGGTAAGGTTACTGCTGATTATGATTTTACAATAGAACTTCCAGATTTATCTACTAATGATAATGGAATTCTAAGTTTTTCATTGCGACAAGAATCTGTAAACTATATAGCCACTCATAATATAAGCGTTTATGTAAATGGTAATGTCATTCCTTCTTCTGCAAATTCCTATATATTTAGCTGGCAAGGTTTGAATGAATATGTCTTTCAAAAATCCGTTCCTTATTTCGTCCCTGGAGTAAATACTATCCGAATAAGAGTACATCGTGATAAAACAGATAATATATTCTTAGATTGGATTAATGTGAAATACACCCGCAATATTGTTAAATATGCGGGTAAACAAACTATCGTAAATCAGTTAGAAAATGAATATGTAGTCCCGGTCCGATATAATGTTTCCAGTAGCACTAATTTTACTGTATATCAGATAAACAGTTTTAACGAAGCTTCTCTTGTCCCAGTTAAAAACATCGCTGGTTCATACTATTATATAGCCTCCGGTAATACAGCAACTAAATTTATTCTTACTAATGAAGAATATTATTTACCTGCAAAAGTTCAATTTATTGAACCAGTTGATTTGGTATCTAATCCAGGACAGGTGGATAATATTATTATAACTCCAGATGAATTTATAAACCAGGCACAAACCTTAGCAGATAAATATAATCTTTACTTTAATAAACGAAGCAAGGTTGTAAGACAAAGTGATATCTTTAATCAATTCAATAGTGGTCATCCAGATCCAGAAGCCATTAGATTGTTTTTAAGTTATGTATTCCAGAACTATCCCACTCCTCGTATTACTTCTGTAACCTTACTGGGTTTGGGAACTATTGATTGGCGTAATTTCTCTAGCCAAGCCCAATCAAAAAATAAAATGATAGTTTATCAGCGAGATAATTCAACTTCCGACGATTTCTTCGTTATGTTAACTCAAACTTATAATCCTGAGCTTGCTATTGGTAGATATCCCGTTACTAATCTAAATGAAATTAATATTATGTTCTCTAATTTTAGCTCTTATGTTGAAAATCCAGTTGGTGGTTGGTGGAAAAATTCAATGGTATTTGTGGCAGATGACCTTTATAACGGTAGTGAACCTTATTATGAAAATTATCATACTCAGCAGACAGAAACACTATCAAATACCATCCATCCCAGTATCTTGATTGATAAAATCTTCGGCTGGGAATATGAATATGATGAATTTCAGAACAAACCAAAAGCTCGTGATGATATGATGGCTGCTATTAATGAGGGAAGACTTGTCTGGTTATATGTGGGACATGGAGGTCATGACCAACTCGGGGCGGAAGATTATTTCAATGGTGCAACCGATATGGGAAGGTTTAATAATCCGGGCAAACTTACTTTCTTTATTGCTGCTTCCTGTGAAGTATCTAAATTTGATTACTGGGGATATGAAAGCCTTGGACAAAAAACAGTGCTTCTTAATAATCTTGGAGCTATTGCCTCGTTAGGTGCAACCAGAATGAGTGCTGCTGGAAGTAATGTAGGACTCACTACTTTTATATTAGACTATTTGGCTAACAAACGTAATCCCTTAGGATATTCCATTATGGCAGCAAAAACTGCCTATACTCAAAGTACTATAAATGATGCACTCTATGTTTTATTGGGTGACCCTTTGCTTCACATTGTCCCACCTGTCCGGGACAGTATCTTAACCATTTTTGACCCAGATAATTATCAAACAAAAGAAAACCAAGGGATTTTATATGCACGGCAAAAAGTCCGTTTTACCGGAAGTTTTTCTCCCAGTACCTCTAATGGTATAGCTGAAGTTAAGGTTTTCAATAATAAGTTAGTTTACAACTTAGATCCTCAAACTATTATCAGTCATAGAGGTGCTCCCCTTTTTGTGGGAAGTTCCACTGTTAATACAGGTTTTTATCAAAGTGGTTTTATCGTCCCTGATGATGTTACTACAGGAAATAGTGGTTTAATTGTGTCCTATTTTTGGGATCCCAACTTAAAACAAAGTTACACTAATTATTATTATCCTCTTCAGCTAAGTGATGAAGCTGTCTCAGCTAATAATCCTGATGCTCCTCATATAGAAATTTATCTGGATAGTATGGATTTTAGACCAGGTGATATAGTTGGAACCGATCCTATTCTCTATGCCAGAATTTCTGATAGTAATGGTATAAATGTTACAGGTAGTGCCGGACATAATATCTTATTGATTTTGGATAATTCCCTACAACCTGTTTCAGTGACAAATTATTTCCGTTATGATACAGATTCATTCACTCAAGGCATTTTAACCTATCCTTTATCTGGCTTAAGTGAAGGAGTACATTCCCTACAGATTATTGCCTTTGATAATTTCAATCTTCCTGCTGTTACTACTACCCATTTCCAAGTGCGAAAAGTGGCAGAGCTTTATATAGAACGATTTTTAATCTACCCTAATCCTATGAAATCTACCACCAACTTCACTTTTATACTTCCTCGTGATTGTGAACTTACCATTGATATATATACTATATCCGGGAAGAAAATTTATAGTATGAAAACTATGGGCAGGCAAGGATTCAATTCTATTCCCTGGGATGGAAGAGATAACAAAGGTGATAAATTGGCTAATAACACCTATTTTGTTAAAATCCGAGCTAAAGATGGAAAGGAAAAAACAGAAAAAATAGAAAAACTTGTAATATATCATTAAAGGTACACTATGCAATTTTATAATCAGTTAAAGCGTCAGAAAGAAGAATTTACACCTATAAATCCTGGTGAAGTTAAGATGTATGCTTGTGGTCCTACGGTTTATAACTACTTTCATATTGGAAATGCTCGTGCTTTCATCACTTTTGATGTGCTACGACGCTATCTTGAATTCCGTGGTTATAAGGTTATCTATGTACAAAATATTACCGATATAGATGATAAGATAATAATTGGTGCTCAAGAAGAAGGGATACCCTTTAATGAATTTACGGCTAAGTATATCCAGGCTTTTCAGGAAGATTGTGCAACCTTAGGGATTAAACCTCCAAGCTACCAACCCAAAGCTACAGAAGTTATTCCAGATATTATTGATGCTATCCAACTCCAGATTCAAAAAGGGTTTGCTTATGAAATTGAGGGTGATGTCTATTTTGATACTACTGCACTTCCTGAATATGGTATGCTTTCTGGTAAAAAGATGGAAGATTTAATTCCAGGAGCACGAGTAGAAGAAAATACTTTAAAAAAACACCCGACTGATTTTGCTTTATGGAAACGCAGTAAACCTGGTGAACCTTTCTGGGAAAGTCCCTGGGGTAAAGGACGTCCGGGCTGGCATACTGAATGCGTTGTTATGAGCAGAAAATATCTGGGAGAAACATTTGATATCCACGGAGGAGGAATAGATCTTCTATTTCCTCATCATGAAAACGAGCTTGCTCAAGCTTTGGCAATGTCCGGAAAACCTTTAGCCAACTATTGGTTATACAATGGCTTTCTCAATATTGAAGGTGAAAAAATGAGCAAGAGCCTGAATAATTTCTTCACAACACGAGACATCCTTCGTCAATACAGTGCTGAGGCTATTCGTTTCTTTTTCCTTTCTAAGCATTATCATTCACCCATAGATTTTAATAAAGAAATCATAGAAGAATCAGAACGGGCAGTAAATAACTTCTATTCAGCTTTAAAAAGTGTGGACTATTTAAATATTGAAGTCCAACCTGATGGTGCTTGTGCTTATCAGGAGCAAGCTTTTATCCGGGCAATGGATGATGATATGAATACTGCAAAGGCAGTAGCTGTACTTTTTGAACTTACTCATCAATGCAAAAATATAAGTCTTACTCGTTCTGAACGAGAACAAGCTGCTCTTATGCTGGTCAAATTAGGAAAAGTCCTGGGCTTTTTCCAAAACTTAAGCCAAAGATTAAAAGAAACACTTCCTGATCTCTCTCAAGAATTGATTCAATTATTAATTAACTATAGAGAACAGGCTCGTAAAGAAAAAAACTGGGTTCTAGCAGATAAAATCCGTAACGATTTAAATAGTTTAGGTATTGAGATAAAAGATACTCCTGAAGGTTGTATTTGGACTTTAAAAAGTTAGGAGGAATGATGGCAAAAAGCAAAAAGAAGACTATAACTATAGTGATTGTAGCTATAGTAATAATGATAGCTATTTATTTTATAATCAGTGTGATTCAACCACCTTCATTGGATAATCCTGAAAGCATTGCCTGGGATGGAACAGGTTCAAGATTTCTAATTTCCAATACGGGTAATGGAAAAATCCTTTATACTACAGATTTTAATCAATACGAAGTCCTGATTAATGAAGGATTATCCAGTCCCCGGGGAATTAAATTCAGAACAGACACTCTTTATGTTGCAGATAACACAGTAATCCAGATCATAGATGTAAAAGAGGCAAAGATTGTAGAAAGTATTCCTATACCCGGTTCAAAAATGCTAAATGATATTGAATGTGATAAAGAAGGTTTGCTTTATTGCACTGATACCGGAGCTAATAAATTATTCATCGTCAATCCACATACCAAAGAAATAAATAGTTTCATCTCTCCTCTTATGACTAAACCCAACGGCATAGTCTTTGATGGTCCTCGTCGTCAGATGTTCATTGTCTGTTTCAAACCTGCTTCTCCTATTCTTGCTTTTAACATTGATACTAAGACATTTAGTATTTTCAAAGAAACTCTTTATGATAATCTGGATGGAATAGCTATTGATGATTTGGGTAGGATATATTACAGCTCCTGGGGAGAAAAATGTATCTTTATGATTCCACAGGAACAGAATCGCACCATCATCTGGCAAAAAGATTTGAAAGCTCCAGCAGATATCTATTATCATCTTCCTACCAATGAGATTCTGGTCCCTCTTTTTGAGGATAATGAAATAAAACGGTTTAAGGCTGATTGATAAATAGAATTTCTCGCATTTCTACTACCAGTATAGAACTTAGAGATAAGTCTGTTATCAAGTATTTTTCTTCAGCAGATAGCTATTGGAAGGAATTTAAAGTGTATGAAAAAGGACTTCCAATGGTCCCGAAACTTATTTCCTCTGAGGAACCTAAATGGATTGAAATTGAGTATGTGAAAGGAAAACCTTACTTAAATGTGCAGCCGCAAACTGAAATAATAGATATTTTAGCAGATACCTTGGGCAATTTCCATAAGGCAATGAGAACCGATAACCTCTATCTCTGCCATTGGGATAATCAACCTTCCAATATTCTTTATTCCCGGAATCAAATTTGGTTAATAGACTTTTCTGAATCTCGTACTTCTGTCGTAGAAGATGATATTACTCACTTACTGCTTTTCTGGTGTGCTGAATTCTCTTCTGATAAATTAAGAAATTTGGTAGATAAATTTATCTCTCGCTATCAAATTCACATCCCGCTTAATGCTAAAATATGGAAGGATGCACTAACTCGTAGTTTGATACGTTTTAATCAAAGACGTTCTTCTTTTGGACATTCTTTGCACCATCTGGAAGAAGAACAGTTTAATCTAAATGTTAACTATCTATCCAATCTATTTAATTCCTCAAGTTCCAATTAAATGCAAATAAATAAATTTACAATTATTTATTCTTTAAATCAATTGAAAAGGGAATTGATAAAATGACTTTTATAGATGTTTTGAACCTGGTTGGCGGACTCGCACTTTTCCTATATGGCATAAGTATGTTGAGCGATAATCTTCAAGCTGTAGCTGGAAAGAAGATGCGTCAAATCCTGAAAAGAATTACTGGCACACCTTTTAAAGGATTGCTGGTAGGACTTGGTGTAACAGCTATTATTCAAAGCAGCTCTGCTACCACAGTTATGCTCATAGGGATGGTTAATGCTGGAATAATGAGTCTTCAACAAGCAGTAGGCGTAATAATGGGAGCAAATATTGGTACTACTGTTACTGCTCAACTGATTGCTTTTAATATTGGAGACATTGCCTATTTCTTTGTTATTCTTGGGGTTTTTGGTCTATTTTTCAAAAAAAGTCGTAAAATGGAATACTGGAGCTTAATCATTCTCGGTTTTGGATTGCTCTTTGTAGGACTAAATGTAATGAGTAATTCCGTTATTGACTTAAAAAATTCTCTCTTTGCTCGGAATATTCTTGCTCAAGCTGCGGATTATCCTTTGCTTGCTATTTTGGCAGGAATGATTTTTACTATGATTGTTCAGAGTTCTTCTGCTGCTGTAGGTATTATTCTGGTACTTGCCAATACAAATTTGATTTCTTTTGATGGAGCCTTATATCTGGTTTATGGAAGTAATATAGGAACAACTATAACTGCTTGGTTAGCAGTTTTAACTTCCAGCTCTACTTCTAAAAGAGTGGCTTTAATTCATACTCTTTTTAATGTTTTTGGTTCATTGTTCTTTGCCATTCTCACTTATTTAGGTTATTTTAACAGATTTATAAATTTGATTACACCCGGCAATGTTTATGCCCATCAAAATGTGGCACGTCACATTGCTAATGCTCACACATTCTTTAATATCTTTAATGCTTTAATTTTGCTACCTTTTTCTGGACTATTAGTTAAAATTGCTCAAAAAATAATACCCCAGGGTCCGGAAGAGACTATTTCTATGGGAGAACCAAAATTTCTTGATTATCATTTGATTGATGATTCTTACCTTGCAATTGAACAATGTTTAAAAGAAATGAGAGAGATGCTTCGTTTAGTTAGGCTTGAATTAAGAACCTCTTATGAAGCATTCAAGGATAAAAACTACAAGAAACAAGAAAGTATCCACAGAATTGAATCTGCTATTGATAATTTGCAAAAAGAGATTACTCGCTATCTTGTTGCGGTTAATGAACGCACCAATTCCGAAGAGATTATTCAAAAAATCCCTGCTCTACTTCATACTGTTAATGACATAGAAAAAGCAGGTGATTTAACTGAAGAAGCTAATCGTATTCTTAATCAAGAAATTCCTTCTCATAATAACAACATATCTGATGACCTGAAAAAAATGATAGGTGACCTTTATCGCAAAGTTATGGAAATGTTAGAATACTGCATTGAATATCTGGAAGAGCTGAAGCCAGTTTATATCTATAAAATTATTGAATTAGAAGGCAGAATTAACGAGACTCATAATTCTCTCCGTGAACACATTATGAATTGTATTCAAAGTGGAGAATGTGATGCCATTAATGGCTTACATACTATTGATTTTATAGATACTATGGAACGAATAGCCGATAAATTAAAGAATCTGGTCAAAGCTGGAAGTCACGATTTTACTTACAATATCCATAATGATGAACTCTGGGAAATCAACAAGGGTGAATTAGATGACGATTAGTTCCCTTCCTATTATCTTGAATTAATTTGAAATAGGTGATTTGATTTAATCTACTCCTATAACCTGTCGCAATTCCTTTATCTTTTTAGCAGCCAATTCTCTGGCACGGGCAGATCCTTCTTCTAGAATTCTTTTTATATCATCAGGCTGAGAGATAAGTTCATTATATCTCTCTCTTAAAGGTGTTAGATGAGCATTCAAAACATTAAATAGCTCTTCTTTTGCTTCTTTCCAGCTCATACCTCCAGCCAGATAGCGTCTACGCAATGCTTCCGTTTGGTCTGGAGTGGCAAAATTACGATAAATCGCAAAAATAGTGCAGGTTTCTGGGTCTTTAGGTTCTTCTACTGTTTGAGAGTTTGTCTTAATTCTCATCACCAGCTTATAAAGTTCTTCTTCCGAAGCAAACATTGGAATAGTATTTCCATAACTTTTAGACATCTTGCGTCCATCCAATCCTAAAAGGGTCTTAGTTTCCTCTCTGGCAATTGCTTGAGGTATCTTTAAATATTCCTTACCATAATTATAATTGAAACTTTGAGCAATATCCTGAGCCATTTCTATATGCTGAAACTGATCACTGCCAACAGGTACATAATCCGTATCAAATAAAAGTATATCTGCTGCCATCAATACGGGATAAGTATATAGTCCCATATTGACACCATCATCAGAATCCTTTCCACTTTCAAGATTGGCTTGTACCATTGCTTTATAAGCATGAGCACGATTCATCAAACCCTTAGGAGTGAATGCCATTAAAATAACCATTAACTCAAAAGTTTGTGGGACCAGCGATTGTTTATAAAAAAGCACCTTCTCCGGGTTTAAGCCACAGGCTAACCAGGCAGCGGCAATTTCCAGGGTCATTTTTCTGATTTCCTCTGGGTCTTTACAGGCATTCAAAGCATGGTAATCAGCTATAAAATATCTGGCTTTACAAGTCTTAGCCAGTTCTAAAGCTGGACGAATAGCACCCACATAATTTCCTATATGTGGCACACCCGTTGGTTTTATTCCAGTTAGTGCAACTTTCATTTTACTCCTTCCTTAATCACTTCTCCAAATAAATCCGTTCCTATTATATCTATCAATTTTATAGGATAGATTTTACCTAATTCCAGATTTTCTCCTTTAACAAATGTCAATCCATCTATATCAGGTGCTTGAAACCAGGTTCTTCCAATATAATTAGCTTCTTCAATATCATCTGCATAATCTTCTATTAAAACTTCCAAAATCTCACCAATATAGCTTCCCATAATTTCTTCCAGAGATTGTTGCTGCAGCTTTACTAATTGATTATAACGAGTCCGTATGGTTCTGGGGAGAATTTGATGGTCCATTTGGGCTGCAGGAGTACCTTCTTCTCTGGAATAAGGAAAGATTCCCAGATAAAGAAAAGGAGTTGAATTAACAAAATTCTTTAGCAACTCAAAATCCTGTCTTGATTCACCTGGAAATCCTATCATTAAGGTAGTTCTAAGAACAGATTGAGGAAGCTTATCTTTTATCTTATTAAACATTTCTTTTAATTCAGTAGACCCTTTTTTTCTTCCCATAGCTTTTAAGATTGGGTCAGAAATATGCTGAATAGGAATCTCAAAATAGGGCAAGAGCTCTGGATATTTTTCCCAGAGCTCCAGCCAGGAAGTCTCAAAATGGTCAGGATGCATATATAGCACTCTAATCCACTTATATTTATTAAGTTTTATTAGCTCTTCCAGCAATTCTGGCAAAGCTTTATAGCCATAGAGGTCCATACCATAATTTGCTGTATCCTGAGCAATAACAATTAGTTCGGAATAATGTTTATTGTCTTCATCTGCTAATTCTCTTGCTTCTTCCACCAATACTTCTATAGGAATGCTTTTCATCTCACCCCGAATAGAAGGAATAGTGCAATAAGTGCAGTGATTGGAACAGCCATCACTTATAAGTAAATAGCGATAATAAACTTCATCAATTGAAGTTCTTTGATATTTTGCCTGAGATGTAAGCCCCAGCAAAGTTTCCATAGCAGCAACATCTTTCAGTCCAATCCAGCTATCAACCTCAGGAAAAGCTTCTTCAAATTCCCCTAAACCTCTATTCATCAAACAACCTGTAACTACAAGTTTTTTAATCTTACCTTCTCTTTTCATTTCAACCAATTCTGAAAGAACTTGTTCTCCTTCTTTTAAAGCTGATTCAATGAAGGAACAGGTATTGACTAAAACCAGGTCTATAGGTTCACTTTCATCCCAGAGTTGATAACCTGCCTTTTCCAGAATATTAGCAAATATCTCACTATCTACCAGATTCTTGGAACAGCCTAAGCTTACTATATAATAAGATTTCATTCCAGTAAATGGATAAAAAGGCCTGAACGCAGTTTGGGTTCAAACCAGGTTGATTTGGGGGGCATAATTTCTCCCGCATCAGCTATCCTCATTAGTTCATCTACTGAGGTGGGATACATAACAAAAGCTACTGCTTCTTTTCCGCTATTGACTCTTCTAACCAATTCCTCCAATCCTCTTATGCCACCTACAAAATCTATGCGTTTATCTCTTCTCGGATCCACTATACCTAAAATGGGATGTAATAAATTATTTTGTAGGATAGAAACATCCAGAGAAGCTACAGGATTGCTGGCATCCCAGGTGCCATAACGAGGTCTAAGACAGTACCAGGAATGGGCAAGATACATACCTATCTCATGCTTATGAGTTGGTCTAAAAACTCTCACAGCTGGTAATTTTGTCACTTCAAACTTGTCTTCTACTAAATGCAGAAAGGTTTCTACCGTATGATTATTTAAATCACGCACTATCCTGTTATAATCGTAAATCTTGAGCTGATTATCTGGAACAATAACAGCCATAAAGAAATTAAACTCTTCTTCACCTGTATAATCTGGATGTTGCTGACGACGTAATAGACCAACTTTAGCAGCTGAAGCGGTACGATGATGTCCATCTGCTACATACAGACAATCCAGTGCGGCAAAACTTTTTTGAATGACTTCAATATCTTCTGGATTATCAATTAACCATAGAGAGTGACTTATACCATCATCAGCTACGAAGTCATATTCGGGGGCATGGTTTTTTTTCACTCTTTCTACTACTTCATTGATAGAATCTTGATGCTTATAAGTTAGAAACACAGGGGATGAATGGGCATTACAGGCATCTATATGACGAATACGGTCTTGTTCTTTATCTTCTCTGGTCAGTTCATGTCTTTTTATCACACCAGACATATATTCATCCACTGAAACCAATCCTACCAAGCCATTTTGTTCTCTCCCATTCATAATCTCTCTATAAACATAATACATAGGCTTTTCATCTTGTTTCATATAGCCTTCTTGCAGATAACGATAGAGATTCTCGCGCGCTTTAGCATAAACTGCTGGATCATAAAGGTCAATTTCTGGTGGTAAATCTACTTCTGGTTTTTCCACCCGAATGAAACTCAAGGGATGTTTTTGTGCTTCAATTCTTGCCTCATCCGAATCCATTACATCATACGGCAAAGAAGCTATTTCAGATGCGTATTCAGGCAAGGGACGAACTGCCTTGAAAGGTTTGAAAGTCGCCATTATGATTCTCCTATATATTTTATTGATAATACACTTTTAAAACTTTTATCATATTTATGTGGTCTTCCACACCTACTGTTTCACGAACTGAATGCATAGCCCAGAGAGGATTACCAACATCAACCACAGGAATACCCAGACGAGAAGATATAATATGTCCTACGGTGCTACCACATAATAAATCACTGCGTATAATATAGGTCTGACAGGGAACTTCTGCTATTTCACAGAGTCTTTTAAATCTTTGACTGCTTTCCAGATTAGTAGCATAATTATAATTCGCATTCCATTTTATTACCGGTCCTCCATTCATTACAGGAGCATAACTTGGATCGTACTTCTCAGGATAAGATGGATGATAGGAATGTGCCATATCACCAGAGATAAGAAATGACTTACTTAATATCCTCAAATATTCTTCCCGAGAAAATCCTATGTTTAAGGCTATTCTTTCCAATACATTTTCCAGAAAAGAAGAATCCGCTCCCTGTCTGGTTTCTGAACCGATTTCTTCATTGTCAAATAAAGCGGCTACACAGGTGCTCTCAGAATTATCTACTTCACGAATTGCACTCATTATTGAATGAGTCATTCCTAAATTATCCAATCTGGCACTCATTATTAAGCTCTGGTCTAAACCACAAATCTCTGCAGGCTCAAAATCATAAAGAAAGAGTTCACTGCCAGAAATATTTTCCACAGACACTACTGCAGCTTTAGCTAAAGCTTCCATCAAGGAATTTTTTTCACTTTCTTTACTCTGTAATATCGCTTGCAGATGAATCTGCTTATTATATTCAAAACCCTTATTTATCTCTCTATTAAGATGAAGTGCAGCATTGGGTATAACTGCTACGGGTTGTTTCAAATTTACTGGTAAAAATCTAAGATTATCTTCTTGCTTAATTGCAATTTTCCCCGCAATACTTAAACTACGATCAATCCAGGAACCGATTATAGGACCTCCGTAGACTTCTACGGAAACACGGGTAATACCATTTTCTGTCTTCAGACTTTCTGGTTTTATCTTTAAACTGGGACTATCTATGTGGGCTGCTCCAATTTTATATCCAGTATCCAGAAGATTTTTGCTTCCTAAAGTGAAAGCTACAACACTGGTATCACGACAAACATAATATTTACCACCAACTTGAAGTGCCCATTGTTCTTCTTCTTTTAAAGCTTTAAAACCACTTTCCTCCAGCCTTTTAACTATTTCGTGAGACGCTTGTATTGAAGTGGGTGAACCATTAAGAAAGTCCAGAAAATCCAAAATTTGGTTATTCATCCTTTCAACTCCAGATTTCTTTTATTAAAGCCTTCTTATTTTATACCCTAAAACCTGTCAAAGAAATTAAATCTGGTAATGAGCTTGCTAACTTTTGCTCTCAGTTTTTGAGTAAAACATTTAATTAAAGCTACCTGAATCACATTATCCTTAGAACTGCGGTTATTGAAAATAAAAGGAATTCTAAAGAAATCAGTAGATGAAGAAAGTCTTCAAGATTATTCCCCTAATTTTTTAAATTGACATATATTAATAAAGTTTTATATGGGCAATAATGTGAATAATAGTACTGCTAAGATTTTGTCTATATCTTACTCTACATTCATTTATGGATTGTAAAAAATAATAGTATAGCAATTCTCACGGTATCTATTTAATCACAAAATTATTTAAACATATTAAGGAGTTGAGGACGATGAAAACAAAACATTTCTTTGTCATCTTATTTTGTATGTTTTTATTTATCTTTGCTGCTTGTCAGAAAGATGATGCGGATCATCAACCGATTAACACTGACATTGTAACTTCTCTAAATAATTACTGGCAGTATCAATCAGATTTAACTTCCACTCTTGAATCGCATGATGGCACAATGGTTGGAATACAAAATGCCATTTTAAATTTAGGGAATAAGTCAAAAAATCGGTATGACTTCAGTCAAATTGACGGTATGGTAGATGAATATTACAATCAGTGTAATGTTATTTCCGATCATTTTGCTGTTTTAGCTCGGGCAGAGGATTCCATCGTACCTTATGGAGAAAGTAAAGGATTGTTATCCAATGTGGCAAAAGGTATCTATAATAAAGCAAAGGATACGGTCGTCTCTGGTGGGAGAATGGTTCGTTCTGGCTGGAGAGTTTTAAGTGGTAAACAAAGTATCCGTCAGGTTTTAAATGATCCCGAATCTGGTATACCATTACTTTCTGGATGGGCAGAAACCATTCAAAAACGTAATAATGCTCGTGACGCTAAAATCCGTGAAATGATTTTAAACTGGAATCCTACCACTTCCCCTGAAGATTGCAATTACACTATTCCTTATGATGATTTACCAGGTTCAACACCTCAGGAAAAAGCCAATGCCTATCTTAATTTAAGTGATGAAGACCCAATCAAAATGCAAACTCGCTCTGGGGTTATGTTATGGAGCGATGATGAAAGGGCAGCAACTGCTGAGACAGCAAAGGAACTTGGAGAAACCGGAGTTAAAGCTGTGGGAGATGCTTATGGTGGAAATGTTGGTGAATGGAATAATGAAATTCTGGATCAGATGATGGAAGAAGGTGAAACTCCTCAAGATTGTGGAACACTTACAGTAGACATCAATTCTTCCGAAACCGGAAATCCTCCCATTGAAACAGGAAAAACTTTAATTATTTCAAGGTCTGATATGCCTGAAGATAATCCTCGTATTACTATCATTATGAATGCACCTCAAAATCTACAACTACAGCTGCCTGAAAGTGAGTATCAGGTTATTGCTCTGGCTCAAGATTTCATTCGTGGTGTCTATGATAACTTGCAAATCGCTCAAGCTGGTTTGACACAAGTTGCCACAAATCTTCTGAAACTTGCTGAGAATGCAATCATAATTGAAGATTTAACTGTCGTTGAAGGTTGCATAACCGTTAATCAACCCGTACATGCACACACCACTTGCGTTAGCACAATTGGACAGGCTCTCAATTTTCAATGGACGGTTTCAGGTGGTGCTTATACAGGTTTTAAAGCTAATGGCACGGATCTAACCTTCACTCCCACAGAAGAAAAGGAATATACCATTGCTGTAGAAATTTCCGATAATATGGGTAATCATAAATCCAGAAGTATTACTGTCGCTTCTTCTGGTGGTAAACTGGTTATTGATAATTGGGAAATTGAAGATGAAAACTTTATTGATAATAAACTCAATCCAGGAGAAAGAGCCACTATAAAACTCTTCGTTACTAATACAGGAACAACAAGTTTGACTGGCTATCAAGCTATAGTAACTTCCGTTGGTTTTTCTTCCTCTTTTAATCCCTCTAATGTAACTATTGAGGCTGGACAAACCTTACCGGTAAGCGTTCCTATTACTATCAATAAAGAACTAAGCCAAAATCAACTTACTCTACAATATCAATTTACAACACAAAATCAAAACAATGATAATGTACTTATTACTGATACTATAGAGCTTCCTATAGATTTCTATGTAACCATTAATGAAATCTCTAATGTGGTAACTAACAGGATTGTTAATATCAACGGAAAAATAGCCAATCCTCAATTAACAACTGCATTGCTCATTCTGGATAATGACAGCGAGCATACTTTTGACCTCAATTTAGTAAATGGAAACTTTTCTCAGGAAATAGTATTAACCGGGTCCAACGAGGAAGTTCAACATACAGTATATGTTATAGCTGTTTCTGGAGCTCTGGTAGCTGAAAATACAATGTCTTTCTCTTCACAGGTTCCTTTAATGGCTTTACATTGCACTCTAACTTGGGATACTTATGGAACGGATGTAGACCTCTGGGTTACTGACCCTAATGGTGAAAGATGTTATTGGGCACATCGTCAAACTGCAAGTGGCTTATCACTTGATGTTGATGATGTAAATGGTTACGGTCCTGAAAATATAACCACTCCATCTGTTATTCCAGGAGATTATTTGGTGCAAGTGCACTATTACAGTGATCATGACAGTGAAAATGCCATTGGCACAAACAGTGTGGTAGTAATCAGGAAAGGAGAGCAAAATCCAGTAAATTATTATGGCTACTTATCCGATAGTGGCGATTTATGGGATGTTACAGTCCTGCATTTTGACACGGTAAAAGGGTGGAGTATTAAAGCTACCGACAAACATTCTAAAGTTAATGCTTCTACACTTCCTCCTAAAAAATAAGGTTGAAATTACCTTTGGTAATTCACCTATCTTTTATTTTTTAAAAGTAGGAAGTGCTTTCAGAGAATGCGTAACTATATATTATTCATTGTAGTTAGCAATGTTTAGATAGATTACCCGTTAGGGTAGAATAAACAAGGTTATGTTGTAATGTATTAACTACTACTAAATATAAACTCTTAGATTTAAGTGCTGCTATTTTAATAAGTTGAATAGCAGCACTTTTTTATAAAAAGACTTAGGTTATCATCCTATGATGGAATTGATATTCTCAAGTTTATATTATTGTTATCTATCCTATAATTTTTTTATCCTAAAGATAATTGCTTAACCCAGTCCTCCATATACGGTAATCCATATTCGTTAATTAAGTTTTTATATCGTACTATTTGCTATTTACTCTCACCATTATACCTGATTTAGGTAATCTTTCCCAGGACAACATACTACAGTTCTCTCTTAGCTCTCCCTTGGCTCTTTCCTATTACTTTTCTCAAGAAATGGCTAAGATAAAGGAAGGAAGGAGGTATGATCAAGGATTCTAAGAATACTGATAATAAAAAATAATTAAGGAAGATAATTAGGGGTATTATAAAGAAAAAGTAAGGCTGAAAGTTATAGACAACAGGAGTTGGACTTGACAAAAATTTGATTATTGTTTAAAAAGAAAATTAAAAAAATTGATGGATGATAGAGATGGCTAAGGATGAGACAAATATGAATAATAGAACAAAGCAATGGCAACATATAGCAATTCTATTAGCAGCTCTGGGTACAGGTTATCATCTTCATAGTGTAGCTTGGGAATTAGCAGGACTTTCTGCCATAACCCTTTTATTTTTCTTTGTTCCCATTGCTGTGGGAAAGCAAAATCAACTCCGTATTCCCCTATTCGTACAAATAATTCTGTTAATAATGATTTATTTCCCCATTGTCTATCCACCAATAGCATCTATCCCTCATTTTGAATTTATATTACATTGTGGCTCATCGCTCACTACTGCAGGCATAGGCTTTCTTTTAATATATTCTCAGAGCGGTTATGATATAGGAGAACCAGTTTTAACCCCTTCTTTTATCGCTTGGTTCACTCTCTGTTTTGCCATAACCGCGGGAGCATTATGGGAAATTGTGGAATTCTTAATAGATTCTCTTTTTAAGACTGATATGCAAAGGTCTCGTTCTCTTGAGATAATATATGGAATAAAAGATACTCGTCTGGGAGTTTTAGATACGATGGAAGATTTATTAATTGATGGTGCTATGTCTCTTCTCGCATTTTATGCAGTTAAAATAGGTCTGGGAATTTTATTAAGGATGAACAATAAAAAGGTGAACTTGAAGGAAGAAAAGGGAATAGAATAATTTTTCTTTTTTTAGGTCAAAAAGAAAAAGAAGATATTGTCAGATTTTGCAGAATTTCAGTAGCTTATGAAGAAATGACAATATCTTCTTTTTTGCTATTTCATAAATGAGTTAAGTTCAACTATCTCTTATTCTGGGTGGCAGCATAATCAAAGAGAGCATCCATAGACTGGTATTTATTTAAAAGATTGATAGCGGTCTGGAGTTGTTTATCCAGGTTGATACTGGCTTTATATGCTTCCGTATCACCATAGACATTACGAATGAGTTCTGATTTAAGCATAGTCCGGATATAGGTATCGGTGCTATCCAAATCAGCCTGCGTGTAGGATATACCTTTATCTTCAACATAATTCAGAAACCGATTCATAAGCTCGTCTGTCACAACAAAGTTTTTATCCAGTTTATGTTGATGTTCCACCATATAATCCACGGCAAAATTGAAGAAAGCATTTTGACGGCGCAATTCCATACCAAAATTGGTCATTAAATCAGCATCAACTTCAAAATCAGGAGTGATACCTCCGCCACCATAAACGATTCTCTTGTTAACGGTATAATACACTTGCTGTAGGTTCTTTTCCTTTTCGGCTTCCTGGTCTTTTTCGGTTACTTCTTTACCTAAGAGAATCTTATCATTTATATTCTTATGGATACAGCGACCAGATTTAATATAATAATAGGCAGTAGTAACTTTAAGACCTCCGCCATTCATCAAAGGAATCAATTGTTGCACGCTTCCTTTGCCAAAAGTAGGCTTACCTATAACTAATCCTTTATCCCAATCTTGCATAGACCCAGCAAAGATTTCGGAAGCACTTGCGGAAGCTTCATTTACCAGCACAATAATAGGATAATTACGAGATTTAGTGTTGTAACGGGTGAAATATTGACGATTAGAAGTTGGAATTCTTCCTTTAGTTTCCACTACCAGTTTATTGGGTCCAATAAATTCATTAACCGTATCTACTGCCTGGTCTAATAATCCCCCTGGATTCCAGCGTAAGTCAATAATCAGAGCTCTTATTCCTTCATTTTCCAGAGAGTTCAAAGCAGTTCTAAGTTCTTGGACAGTATTTTCATTAAATTGACTGATACGGATGTATCCCGCTCCATTATCCAGTTTAAAATAGTAAGGAATACTCTTTATTTTAATGACTTCACGAGTAAGTGTAAATTCCAGCGGTTTTTCCACTCCAGGACGACTGATAGTAATAGTAACTGTTGTCCCTACTTCACCTCGCATATGTTTAATCGCTTCATCTGTGCTTGCACCAATAAGACTGATATCATCTACTTTAATAATTCTATCACCCGTAGTAATACCCATCCTATAAGCAGGAGTTCCCTCAATCGGTGAAATAACTGTTATATAATCCCCTATTTTATCTATCTGAATACCCAGTCCACCAAAAGAGCCTTTAGTAGAAGTGGTAAATTCTTCAAACTCTTCTTTAGGAAAATAAGTAGTATGAGGATCAGTGGAACTGAGCATACCATTAATGGCTGCCTTAATCAATTCCTCATCTTTAAGCTCAGTTACATAATTTTGCTTTAGCTTTTGCAGAACCTCACTAAACAGACCCAATTGAGAATAGAGATCGCTACCAGATGATTTATTCTGAGCAAAAAGACTGGTAGCAGTAAATAGCATTGTTGCTGAAAGAATCCATACAACAACAATGGTAATAATTGCCCGGCGTTGTTTTTTATAATTCACATTGAGCTCCTATATAGTCTAAAACTTTGGTTAACACCATATTATGAATGGTCTCTTTAGGCAGAGAACCATCCAGAACAACGAATCTTTCTGGATATTCCCTTGCCAGAGCCAGATATTGATTACGCACACATTGATGAAACTCGTCTTTTTCACTTTCTAAACGGTCTGGATAGCGGTTTTTTATTCTTTTTCTGCCTTCTTCCACAGATAAGTCCAAAAGAAAAGTTAAATCTGGATTAGTATGATAGGTAGCAAAATCAGTAAGAATCCGAATAAACTCCATATCTAAAGACCTTGCTGCACCTTGATAGGCAAAGGTGGAATCGTAATAACGGTCACATACGACAATTTTACCATCTTTTAAAGCGGGTAAAATCCATTCACCAGTATGTTGAGCACGGCTTGCAGAATAAAGAAGAAGTTCTGTTTCAGGTAGCATTTCCTTATTCTTAGTATTAAGTAAGAGCTCTCTAATTTCCTCAGCAATAGGAGGACCTCCAGGTTCGTGAGTGCGAAAAACCTTATAATGAAGATTTTCTAAGGCAGCACAAAGCAAAGTTGTCTGCGTGCTCTTTCCGCTTCCTTCAATACCTTCAAAAGTGATAAATATTCCTTTCATAAATTCCATTTAAATTATAGTGTCTATCTTGTAAAGTTCATCATTTGGCACAGGGGCATCTATAAGAAAATGTGCACCCCGGCTTTCCTTACGCATCAATGCACTACGGATAACAGCAATGGCAATAACTGCCATATTACGAGTTTCCACCACTTCTCTCCGCACTGCATTATGTTGATAGAAATTGTTAACCTCGTTGTATATATTTTCCATACGAGATAAGGCATATTTTAATAAACGCCTTGAACGACGGATACCTACATAGCCATCCATAATGGTCCCAATAATCTCGCGATTATGTGATATGACCACCCATTCGTGCTCATTGAACTCCTCCATTTGTTTCCAGGGAAGAATTTCTGGGAAGGTCACTTCTTCCAGATTGGAAGGATGATTTCCTGCTCTCCAGCCAATAACTAAAGCTTCCAGTAGAGAATTAGATGCCAGACGATTCGCACCATGAAGTCCTGTACAGGCAACTTCTCCGGCAGCAAATAAATTCTTAATATCGGTTATACCATCAATAGTAGCTAACACCCCTCCGCAAAAGAAATGAGCTGCGGGAAAAACTGGAATAGGGTCTTTAGTAAAATCTATACCATAACTTTTTAATCGGCTATCAATATGGGGAAAATGCTTATGTAATATTTCAGCAGGAATACTTGTGGCATCCAGATAGCAGAATTTCTCTCCGCGCTTTTTTAATTCCGCATCAATTGCTCTGGAAACTACATCTCTGGGTGCTAAATTACCTTGAGGATGATACTTTTCCATAAAAGTGCTCCCGTCTTGTAAACGTAGAATAGCACCTTCTCCTCTCAAAGCTTCGCTAATGAGAAAAGTATCACCAGTAGGAGACCAAAACGCGGTGGGATGAAATTGGACAAATTCCATATTAGCCAGACGTGCTCCAGCTAATCTTGCCATAGCCATCCCATCACCAGTTGCAACATCTGGATTGGTATTATGAGCGTAAATGCGAGCAGCACCTCCAGTCGCAAGCATAGTTTTACGAGCTTTGAAGATGCTTATCTCTTTGGTGGCATCATCCATAATATAAGCACCCCAGCAGGTAATTCCTGGAATGAAGCCATCATCCTGAACAATGTGATGCTGTGTTATAAGGTCTATGGCAATATGATATTCATAAATGTCTATATTAGGGTTTTCGCGACAACGCTTGGTTAAAGTTTCCATTATTTGATGACCAGTAGAATCTTCTGCATAAGCAATACGGCGAAAAGTGTGACCACCCTCCATTGTAAGAGAAAGGTTCTCCAAACAATTATCATAGGTCTCATCTTTACGCGTAAAATCTGTCCCCAGGTCAATCAAATATTGAATAAGTTTTGGACCTTCCATAATAATCTGTTGAATAACTTTCTTTTTCCCGAGTTCAGCTCCTGCTTTATAAGTATCTTCAATATGTTTTTCAAAGGAATCCTGAGGGTCCAGAACAGCAGCTATCCCACCTTGAGCATAGTCGGTATTACAATCAAATAAACTCTTCTTGGTAATAATAGCAACCTTACCCCAGCGTGAAACTTGAAGAGCATATGTTAGACCAGCAATGCCGCTACCAATTACCAGATAATCATATATTTTCGTTGTTCCGTTCATCTATGTATTTCACCATTACGATAGCATCCTCAATCGGTTCACTATAGTAATTTTTTCTTTTCCCGATGGGATGGAAATCAAATTTCTTATATAAGTCTTGAGCAACCATATTGGAAGTCTGAACATCCAGAAAAAACATTCGGATTCCGTTATCTATTAAATAATTCAAAGTTTCTTTCAATAAATAAGTGCCCAGTCCCTGATACTGGAATTTCGGATCAATAGCAAAATTAAGGATAACTCCTTCATCCAGAACCGTGTGATAAACTATATATCCTTGCAAGACTTCATCTTCACAGATTACCCAGGAATAAGTGCAAGGAGCTTCCATAAAAGCTTCTTTGGGCCAAGGAGGATGAAAAACCTGGTTTTCAATGCGGATAACTTCATCAAGGTCCGAATCTTGCATAAGACGAATTACTCGCATTTTCTATTTACATTTTTTCAGGAGCACTGATGCCCATTAAGTCCAGACAAATCTCAAGAGTATGTTTCACTGTCTCAATTAGCAAAAGTCTTGCTTGAGAAAGCTCTATTCTTTTGGGATTTATGACCCGATAATGATTGTAAAAATGATGAAAGAGAGCACAAAGTTCATGAGTGTAATTAGCCAGTAGATGAGGTTCTCTTTTATCTACAATGTTTATCAAAAGTTCAGGGAAATCAGCCATTTTCTTGATAAGGTCTAATTCTTCAGGACGGACAAGTTTCCGAATTAGTTCATTTTTAAAGTAGTTCGGATATATGTTTTCCTGACGAGCTTTTCTGAGAATGGAACAAATACGTGCATGTGCATATTGACAATAATAGACTGGATTTTCATTATTTTTTTGCAAAGCTAAGTCTAAATCAAAGTTTAGATGAGCACTGGCTTTACGAGCAATAAAGAAATAACGAGCTGCATCTTTACCTACAAGAGAGATTAAATCATCCATTGTCACTATTTTCCCAGCTCGCTTACTCATTTTTACCCGTTCCCCATTTTCATACAGATTAACCTGCTGAAGAAAGATGATTTCCAGCATATTCTCATCATAATTTAGAGCTCTAAATGCTGCTTTAAGACGTGGTACATAGCCATAATGGTCAGGTCCAAAAATATCAATTAGTTTAGTATATCCTCTTTGAATTTTGGTTAAATGATAAGCAAGGTCAGGAACAAAATAGGTGATAGAGCCATCACTTTTCATTAACACGCGGTCTTTATCATCACCAAATTTAGTTGAAGAGAACCATATAGCATCATCTTTTTCATAAGTGCAGTTAGCTTCAGTCAAATAGCTTAGCACCTCTTCTACCACTCCTTCCTGGCGTAAGGTTCTTTCCGAGACCCAATTATCAAAATGGACATCAAATTTTTCCAGACTTTGACGCTGCATTTCCAAAATTTCGCGGAGAGCAAATTCTTTAAGATGTTCAGTTCGCTCTTTTTCAGGCATCACAAAAATCCGCACACCTTCAGCTGCATTAAGCTTATGAGCCAAGTGCTTAACATATTCTCCATGATAAGCTTCGTAAGGAAATTCTCCAATGTTTTCACCCTGAATCTCTCTTAAACGAAGTTCTAAACTTTCAGCCAGAATATCCACCTGGTTTCCTGCATCATTTACATAATATTCCCGAGCAGCTTCATAACCTACTTTTTTCATAAGACGATAAAGAGTATCACCAAAAGCTGCTGCCCGAGCACTAACAATATTTAAAGGACCTGTAGGATTGGCACTAACAAATTCAATAAGGACTTTTTCGCCCTTACCATAATCTGAAGAGCCAAAATTCTTTCCTTGTCTGTGGATATCCCATAGCACTTTTTGATAAAGAGAAGGAGCTATGCGGAAATTAATAAAACCTGGTCCAGCAATTTCTACACTTTTGAATTGCTTATTCTTGCGTAGCTCTTTAGCCAGCTTTTCTGCCATTTGTTTGGGAGCAATTTGATTCTCTTTTGCTAACATTAAAGCAGCATTAGTTGAATAATCACCAAAATCTGGATTGTTAGGTACTTCCACAGAAAATTCTTTGGTGTGTTTTAATCCCAGATTATCTAATGCTTCCAGCACATTATCAGCAATTTGTTTCTTTATCATAAATCTTTCTCTTCCTTAATTGGTTCTGTAAGTTCTGAAAACAGCTGGTCAATATCATAATATTCTCTTTTTTCCTGGCGGAAAATGTGCACTATTACATCTCCAAAATCCACCAATATCCATTGACCATATTCTAAACCGGCTTTACCTAAAATTTGATATTTGCTCTTTTTTGCCATCAGTAAGATATAATTGGCAATAGCTTTATTGTGTAAATCAGCTGAACCATTACATACCACAATAAAATCTGTGTAACTACAGTTATTTGCTACATCATATACTGCAATATGTTCTGCTTGCTTTTCGTTAAGCCAGTTTAAGACATCTGTTAACTTTATATTATCCGCCAAAATCTTCTCCTTTTTAGCGTTTCATAAAGGTATCATAATCAGCTCCTAATATGATAATAAAAGGAGCTTCACTATCTGAATCAACCGCTAAAGTATAGCGTTGGATACCTGTCATTTTTTGTAACCTTTTCAAATCTTGCCTGTCTTCTTTTTTCACTTCAATCAATGATTTATTATAAATAGGATGAGGTGTATCAGCAACACTAATTACTTCTATATTCTTGTTACGAATATAATTAGCATAGTCTGTTGCCAGGTTTTCTACCCCGCATCCATTTTTAATAATCACTTTAATAGCAGGTAAATTCTTCTCATCCAGGTCCTGAAAATCACTCTTAGGAGAGATGAATCTTATGTATATTAAGGTAATCAGAACTCCTGTCAAGACTACAATAAGAACCCAGAGCAAGCTTTTACTTGGAAACCAATTATTTGAGGAGTGCTTTGCTGTCAAACCTAATGCCCTACTTCTTCAATTGAAGCTGATATATAAATTCTTGATGCAATCTTTGCCAGCTTTTTTCAAAAGCTTCTGGAATCACTCTCTGCCCTCCAATAACACTCATAAAATTGCTATCTCCAATCCAGCGAGGAACCATATGAATATGGAGATGTTCATCTATTCCTGCTCCAGCAGCTCTTCCTAAATTTATGCCTACATTGATACCTTCACAATTATAAGCAGCAATCAACACTTTTTCACTGAGTTGACAAAGAGAGCCCAAATCCTCAATAACCTCTGTAGGCAACTCATGAAGAGATTTAAGATGTAAATATGGCACTAACATTATATGACCATTGTTATAGGGATAGCGATTTAACATTACATAGCAATGTGTTCCGCGATAGACAATCAGATTTTCCTCGTCTTTATCCATTTCCTGATAACGACACAGGATACAGTCATCAGTTTTTTCTCCTTCAATATAATTTAAACGCCAGGGAGAGTATAAAAATTCTTTATTCATAGTCAATATCTTCAATTGTTCTTTCGCCAAATTCAAGAATATGCCCTTCAGGAATGTGAGCACTAATCAGGATATTATATCCTTCCAGAAAACTGCTATCACAGAGAACGGTATCTTCAATGTAACAGTTTGGTCCTATATAAGCTCCTTTCCTTAGTTCACTCTTCCCTCGTATAATTGAGTTTTGCCCAATCTCTACATCTGTTTCTATATCAACCTCTTCGCCAATATAAACAGTTCGTGGATTATGAATTACCACACCATTATTCAACCAATGTTTGCGAATTTCCGCTATAAATAAATCTTCCAATTCAGCTAATTGTTCTTGAGAGTTAACACCAGCAACTTCTATGGGATTATCTAAAATAACGGAGGATATTTTCTTACCTTGCTTGGCAAGGACAGAAACTACATCAGTGAGATAATACTCGTTCTGATTATTGACACTGGAAGTTTGTTTGAGTGCATCAAACATATCCCCAGCTTGGAAACAGTAAATTCCAGTATTCCATTCTTTAATAGCTCTCTGTTCTTCAGTTGCATCTTTAAACTCTACAATGTCAGTTATTTCACCAGAAGTATTTCTTAAAATACGTCCATAACTTCCTGGATCATCCATAATAGAGGTTAGAATAGTACAAGAAGCTTTAGAGGAAGAATGCTCAATATACAGTTTCTGTAATGTCTCTGATTTTAAAAGAGGCACATCACCACAGATAATAAAAACATCATCTTCTCTTTCTTGAAAAACTGGTTCAACCATCATAACAGCATGACCAGTACCTAACTGTTCAGGTTGTTCTACAAAGACTAAACGAGGGTCTTCTTCCAAACAGGCAATCACGCTGTCTTTTTGATAACCTACTACCACAAAGATTTTGGAACAATTAGCTTTTAAGGCGGTATTAACTACCCTCTGAATTATAGGTTTTTCAGCAAAGCTAAAAGTGACTTTAGCTCGTTCAGATTTCATTCTTGTGCCTTTACCTGCAGCAAGAATTATAGCTGATAAGTTAGACATTGCTTAATCTTCCTTTTTTTCTATGTCTTTCAAAAGGTTGGCTATACTTTTATGTAAAACTGGATGAATCAAATCTGGTGCAATTGAACACAAAAGTTCCAACACAAATTTTCTCTTAGTCATCTCTGGATGAGGTAGAATCAAATCCTGGGTATGTTTTATCTCATCTTCATAAAGTAAAATGTCAATATCTATTATTCTTGGACCCCAATGTTCAGATCTAACACGTCCCATTTGATTTTCCAGATTTAAAGCTTTTTGTAAAAGCTCATCCGAAGAATAAGATGTTTCCACCTCTATAACCTGATTGTAAAAATCAGGTTGATTTAAATTGCCCACTGGCTTTGTCTGGATTAAAGTAGAGCTTTTCAAAATACGGATATTAGGGTCCTCTCTAAGCTTTTGAAGAGCTTGCTGAACCTGAGTTTCAGGATTATTTAGATTGGAACCCAGACAAAGATAAGCAATCATTCACGACTTCTTTGCACTTCAACTTCCACACTTCTTAAAATTCCCTGAATAGGAACGGACGGTTTTTGAATGCATAATTTCAATTTCCAGATCAGAGGAAAATCAGCTAGAAGTTTATCTGCTACGATATTAGCACAATTTTCCAGGAGAAGGAATTGACGAGATTCCATAATTTCACGGATTTCTGCATACACTTTAGTGTAATCAACCGTATCTTCCAATCGCTTAATCACAGAATCTGTTTCAGGATGAGTTTGCATTTCCAGATTAACAATAAAACGCTGTCCCAGCTTTCTTTCCTCATCATTCACACCATGATATCCATAAAATACCATATCATTCAATCTAATAATCATAATTTTCTTCCAATACGGACTTGCACCTTTTTCCCAAATTTACGGTCTATCAATTTTAAGATAATATAACTTAAAGCTGTGGCAGCAAAAGCAATACCTATAGAGGCAAGTTCATCCAACCAGATACTACCAATCAAATATCCGAGAAAGAGACAAAGAATGGGTAAACCGAAGACCAGTAGTGAGGATATAATTCTTGAAGCAGGAGCTATTTCCAGTTCAACTCTATCTCCTGGTTTTAACTCAAGTTCACTTTCCACATCAAAAACTGCAGGAGTGTTGCGTCCGAAACAAAAGCTTTGCATTGAACAAGTTTTACAACCTCCACTTCGCGTAACTTCCACTCGCACTTTTTTTCCTTCTACTTCAATAACAGTTCCCACATCTTCCTGGGGATATTGACCTTTTTCATTATTCATAGTTTCCATTATCCTTCATTGAAAAATCAGCAAAAGCCTCTGCAATCTTACGGAATAATTCAGTAGTTGAAATACCTGAACGATAGGGTAAACTGAGAACTTTTCCCCCATATGCTTGCACAATATCTGCACCCACTATATCTTCAGTTTTCCAGTCACCACCTTTAACCAGAATATCTGGTTTAAGCAAACGAATAAGTTCATAAGGTGTATCCTGCTCAAAAATAACTACCAAGTCAACACATTGCAGTGCAGCCACCACAAAAGCCCTATCCTTTTCTGATATGATAGGACGTGGTGCTCCTTTAATTCTACGAACACTATCATCACTATTTAAACCGAGAACTAAGATATCACCCAGAGCTTTTGCCTGTTCCAGATACTGGATATGACCAGAATGCAAGATATCAAAACATCCATTGGTAAAGACTACTTTTTTATCTTGCGAACGAAAATTATCACATAGAAGAGCTGCTTCTTCCCAGCCTTTTATTTTATTTTTAATCATTGTAACTTGATTGTAATTGTTCTTTGGTGATGCTGGCAGTTCCCTTAATACCACAAACAACTCCAGCTGCATGATTGGCAATATCAGCTGCTGAATATATATCAGCACCACTAATATAAGCCAGGGTCAGGACACTAATAACGGTGTCACCTGCACCAGAGACATCATATACTTCCCGGGCACAAGTAGGAAGATGGATATGTGCACCTCTACCTTCAAAAACATACATTCCCAGAGCACCTCGCGTGACAATTAAGTTTTTAATATTCATTCTCAGCTTAAAATCACGGGCAGTTTGGATGAATTCATCTTCATTTTCAAATATCTTTCCACTTATAGTTTGTAACTCTTTATAGTTGGGTTTAAAGATATCCACCCCTTTATAAGCCATAAAATTCTTCTGTTTAGGGTCAACTGCCATAGGGATATTCTTTTCTTTGGCATATCTGAGAGCTTCTTCAATTACTTTCTCGGTTAGCAAACCCTTATTATAATCTTCTATAATCATAGCATCACAGTTGCTTATCAGACCTTCCAGATTGGTTAAAAGCTTTCGCATCGTCTCAAGATTAATATCTGTTTTGGTCTCATAGTCAATACGGACAATTTGCTGATTGATTGCTCCAATACGAGTTTTCAAAGTAGTAGAACGAGAAGAATCTATAACCAATTTATCAGTATCTATATCTTTTTCAGTTAAAAGTCGGATAAGGTCATTTGCTGCAGTATCTTTTCCAATGACACCTAAAAGTATTGGTTCTCCACCAAGAGTTTTGATATTAAGAGCCACATTGGCAGCTCCACCTAAACGAAATTCTTCTTTTTGCACTTCCAGGACTGGAACAGGAGCTTCAGGAGAGATACGTTCCACTTCACCCCAGACATAATGGTCCAACATTACATCACCTAAAACGAGAACTCTTTTCCCTTGAAAGTTTTTAATAATTTCAGCTATCATTCTTTCTCCAGAGGATAATTTCCATCAAAACAAGCATAACAATATTCATCTGGTTCTTTTAAACATTCTCGTAAAGAGTTCATATCAAGATATTTTAAGCTATTAACCCCAATTCTTTCTTTCATTTCTTCCAGCGAAAAACGATTAGCCGCAAGTTCTTCTCTATGAGGAGTATCAATACCATAATAGCAGGAATAACAGATAGCAGGGCTACCTATTCTCAGATGAATCTCTTCTGCTCCTGCTAATTTTATCATTCTCACTATCTTTCTAATCGTCGTTCCACGCACAATGGAATCATCCACGAGCACAACTTTTTTCCCTTTAAAGAAATTGGGCAATACATTAAATTTCTGACGAACACTCTCATCCCGGATAGTTTGTTCTGGTTTGATAAAAGTTCTGCCAATATAGTGATTACGGATAAGCCCTAAAGATAGCGGAATTCCACTGGCTGCTGAATAACCTACTGCCATAAAATTTGCCGAATCAGGAACTGGAACAACACAATCAGCTTCCAGACCTTTATCCTGTTCAGCTAATTTGCGCCCTATATCTTCTCTAACTTCAAAGACATTTTCTCCAAAATGATAGCTATCTGGACGAGAAAAGTAGATATGCTCAAACACACAATAGCTATTATGATTTTGCTGTCTGTATTGGGCAGGATTATTTTCAATAACTTTTACTCCATCTGCATTAACTTCAATAATTCCAGCAGCAGGAACTTCACTTCTTCCATTGACATCCAAAATATCCAGAACACAACTTTCAGAAGCTACCACTACATCTCCATTGATATTTCTACCCCATATCATAGGTCGGATAGAAAGTGGGTCACGAAACATATACAGTTCTTTCCTGGTACAAAACACACAGGAATAAGCACCTTTGATATCTTTCATCAGACAACGGATGGCTTCAACTACATCTTTATTTTTAGCTATAATCTGCCAGGCAAGATATTTTACTAATAGTTCACCGTCATTATCGCTGTTAAAATATACATTTTCAGCTTCTAATCTGGCTCGTATCTGGTCATAATTAACCAAATCTCCATTACTGGCAAGAGCATAGCTGGGACCAAATAGCGTTTCTACCAGATGAGGTTGAGTATTGAATTTGGTAGCTGCACCTTTAGTTGGATAACGAACATGACCGACAGCAATATAACCTGGTAGAGTTTTAAGTACTTCATCGGTAAATACTTCTTTTACCAGTCCCATACTTTTATATAAGTGAATAACTTTACCATCACTAACGGCTAAACCACAACTTTCCTGTCCTCTATGTTGTTCGGCAAACATTCCCAGAGCTGCCATACGAGCTGCTTCTGGATTGCCATAGATTCCGATAATTCCACACATTTATTATTGACCTTTTTTAAAGCTTATTTTAGTTTCCTGGTGTTCCAGTAATCGAAGAATATTCGGATAATGCTTATATATTATCAATAATACCACCGTTAACTGAAACCAGGGAAAAGTGTAATCTTTAATTACCAATATATTCCAGAGAAAATCTATGATAAAAAAGGAAAATGCTGTCACTATAGAGCCTAAAGAAACATAGCGAGTAATTGCCACGACGATTAAAAATACCACCAAAGATAACAACATTGGGATAGTAGCTATGTAGATAAACACACCCAGAGCAGTGGAAACTCCTTTTCCACCTTTAAAGCCAAGAAATACAGAATACATATGACCTAAAATAACCATCAAAGCTGGAAGGTTAAAAATAAAGGCATTTAATGGTTTATCACCAATCAAATAACCAAATTTATCTGGAACAACTTTATATAGCAACCAGGCAACTATAAAACCTTTTAGAAAATCTAAAATCAAAACTGCAATGCCAGAAAGAGCTCCGTAAAGTCTTAAGGCATTAGTGGCACCGATATTTCCACTTCCACCTTTACGTATATCCTGATGATGGAAAATCATCCCGATTATATAGCCAAATGGTATACTGCCGATAAGATAGGCACAAATACAAAGGATTATCCAGAGTAAGGTCAAATTCATTCTGCCATCCTTTCATCTTCAGTTTTTCCTTTGAAGATAAGCTTAATGCTTACTCCTTCAAAAGAGAACATTTCTCGGATTTGATTGTTGAGATAGCGACGATAGTTTTCTGTCACCAGAGCAGGTCTTTTGCAAAAAAACACAAAAGTGGGAGGTTTTACTCCTGCTTGTGTCACATAATAAATTTTAACTTCTTTCCCGGAACGATGCGTGGGAGGATATTTTTCTACTACGGTTTCTATAAAACGATTTAATTCACTGGTCGGAATACGTTTTTCACTTTCTTGTTCTATCTTTACAACCGTTTCCATTATCCGATTTATTCTTTGACCAGTTTTTGCAGAAATAAAAAGCACTGGAGCGAATTGCAAAAATGGCATTTTCCGATAGAGCTCTGCAACATATTTACCTGTCGTTTTGTTATCCTTTTCTACTAAATCCCATTTATTAAATACAACTATAATTTCTTTCATTTTCCTGCGAGCATAGGAAGCAATTTTTACTTCTTGTTCTGAGATTTCTTCATCCGCCGCAAGAACAAGGACCACTACATCAGAACGGTCAACAGCTTCAATAGCTCGCATAACACTAAAATATTCCACTCCATAATCAACTTTAGTTTTGCGTCTTAGACCAGCTGTATCTACCAGAACATATTCTTTGCCATAATAGCGAAAATAGCTATCTACCGAATCTCTGGTAGTTCCTGGAATATCTGTTACAATCTGCCTTTCTTTACCTAAAAGAAGATTTACAATAGAGGATTTCCCTACATTGGGTTTTCCTACAACGGCAATTCTGGTTGGCCCAGATTCTTGAGTTTCGCTTAAAGATTGAGTTTCAGGAATATGTTTTAAAACCTCATCCAGGAAGTTTCCTATATTTCTACCTTTAATTGCAGCAACGGGAAAGGGTTCACCCAGACCTAACTGTAGAAAATCATAGAGTTCCCATTCATATTTTTCATTATCCACCTTATTAGCAACCAGCATAACCTTATCTCTATGGGGATATAGCAATTTAGCAATGGCTTTATCTATATCTGTGGTTCCAGTTTGTGCATCTACCAGAAATATAATTAAATCGGATTCGTCTATAGCAAGAAGTGCTTGATGCCGAATTTTTTTGGTCAACTCTTCTTTATCATCAAAGACGATACCTCCAGTATCAACCAATTTGAAGACTTTACCATTCCATTCAACATCTTCATATTTACGGTCACGAGTTACACCCACTTCTGCATCTACAATAGCCGATCTCTTACGACATAGACTATTAAATAGTGTGGACTTACCTACATTTGGACGCCCCACGATGGAAACTATATATTTTCTCATTAAATAGTGAACTTCCTGCTTACTTTTGATACCAGTCTTTTCTTTAAGACTATTTTGTCAATGGACGATTGGTTCATTTTCTAAATATCAAATCATTTCTCTCTATTAATCTTATACTGCTGAAGCTTACTCTTCATTTAATCTATTTTTTCACTCATTATATGTTTACAAATTCATCTTTTTAAAACTATAACTAATAAAGTATTACGCTCTTGAAGAGTGCCTAAATTATAGAACAAATTTCACCTGATAATGTCAAATCAAGTTATAGTTGCTTTGAATAAAGTCTATATTTTTTATAAATAACTCCGCCAACTCTTTCGTTTTCAGCACGCATTTTGATATTATCTTCCAGCACATGATGAGAGTCAATAATTTCAAAGCCAGCTTCATACGCTGATTTTAATTGCGAATAGCCAAGCAAAACATCTACTCCCTTACCCCGATATTCTTCTTTAACTGCACCCAGGTAATTATCCAGTTGTTTACTTTTCTTTGCCGCTTGCATCATATAGAAAATACCGAAAGGAATAATGCGTCCTTTTGCCTTTTTGATACCTTCGCTCATATTGGGTATAGAAACAATAAAACCTATGATTTGTTTATCTGTTGTCTCCACTGCTTTTATAAAGCGAGGATCCAGAAGAGGCATATAACGGTCTGCCATAGATTGAATTTCTGCTTCATCCAGAGGGGTGTAACCATAAAGAACCATAAAAGCCTCATTCATCAAATCAAAAATAGGACGAACATAGGGTTTAAGTTGTTTCTTTTTGGTAAATTCCAACAGGTGAAAATTGGGATTTCGGCTTGCCCTCTCAAAAAGCCTGGCATAAGTCTCTGTCATTGCTTTCTTTACTTCTACTTTATAGACGAACCAGTCTACTTCTTTTCCGTAACCAAGCTTTTCCATATGCTCATTAACATAAGGTAGATTTTGGATGCATCCCAGAGTGGGAGTCTCATTATAACCTTCATAAATAAAGCCTTCTGAATCTTCTTCCGTAAAACCTTGAGGACCAACAATCTTTTGCATTCCTTTATCTCTTGCCCAATTTTCTACATAATCCAGCATAGTTTTGCTTACTTCCAAGCGGTCTGGAGCTTCAAAGAAACTAAAACGAGCTGTCTTCGTGTTTGCATAATCATTGTATCTATGATTGATAATTCCAGCTATCCTTCCGATTAATTCTTCACCATCATAAGCAAGAAGCAAGACACTATCACAATAGCGGTGAGCTGGATTTCTTTTGGGATCAAGTACTCGCATATCATCAGAATAAATTGGAGGCACCCATTCTGGTCTATGAGCATTTAATTTCTCCGGTAGATAAACAAATCTTTTAAGGTCTTTCTTGTCCTGGACTGTTTTTAAGGTTATAGACATATTTTTTACATCCTTTATTATATAAACTTTATTATAAATTAAACTTAAATCAATATTTCGTCAAGCAGAAATTAAGAAAGTTACCCGATTTAGATTGAAAAATATGCATTTTTTATCCTTATTTTCTCTTCATTCAGGATTTTTTATCCTACGCCTTGATGGCTAGCTTATGTCCAGCTCATGTCCAACTTATGTCCGAAATTGGACATAAGCTAAAGATTTATTGGGTATAATTTTTTCACTTAGAGCAAGGGATTGGGGAAGCAAAAAATAAGCTGGACATCGGGATAAATATAGAATTTAATAAAACTTAAATATAATATTGTAAGAAGATAACCAAAAGAAGCTTTTATAATTTACAATTAGAAAGAAAATCCTTGTCAAATACAAGGAGATTAATTTTTTGGATATTTCAGAAACAATAAATACAAGGAATATTTATGGCTACGATGGCTGATATCCGCAATGGAATGATTATAGAATTCAAAGATGACCTCTGGGAAGTTGTTGAATTTCTGCATGTAAAACCGGGTAAAGGTCCCGCTTTTATGCGTAGTAAACTGAAAAATGTTCGGACCGGAAAAGTTATAGAAAATACCTGGCGGGAAAGTGATACTTTTAATGAAGTTCGTGTGGAACGTAGAAAAATGGAATATCTTTACCGAGATGGTGATTTCTATATAATGATGGACACAGAAACATACGAGCAAATACCAGTTGATGCGAGTTTAGTTGGTGAACAAGATAAGTTATTAGTGGAAAATATGGAAGTAAGCCTGTTACTTACTCCCTCAGGTAAAATTCTTGGTATAGAATTACCAGTTACAGTTATTCAGACTATCACAGAATGTGAACCTAATGTAAAAGGTAATACTGCTTCTGGAAGTGGCAAGATTGCCTACACGGAAACTGGTTTACGTTTGACGGTCCCCTTCTTCATAGAAGCAGGTGATAAGGTTAAAATAGATACACGCACTCTCAGCTATATTGAAAGAGCGAATTAAAATAAAGATATAAGCCCTAAAATTTCAGGGTAAAAGAGGAAAAAATGGGAAAAGCAAAATCTTTTGCAGCAAAACTGGCACATGAGACTTCCAGTGAAGGAAAGGTTATCTGCCCAGTTTGTAACACTGAATTAAAAAAGCTTAAAATGGTAACTAACAAGAAAAAAGGTAGTGGTTCTTGGTCTCCAAAATATGAGTATATCAGAGTCTGCAAGTGCAATGAGAACGACCTGTTAGCAGGAAAAAAGCTTTAATTAAAAAAAATGCCCTTTTGAGCAAACCCGTTACTATCTTACATCTACATGGTAGAACGGGTTTTTTGTTGACGAAAAATCATTGATTTCTTTTAAAGAATCAAATGTAAGAATAGTGTTTAACTGAATTTTAGCGGGTTTTTTTCTTTATAGATTATTAGCAGGAAGTCCAACTATGCACTTTCAACCCATAAGAATTATTTGCCTGGTCCTGGTTATTACCTTATCCGTTTATGTAGAAGCTATGGTCCCACCTCATCCGTTATATAAGGATATACCTGCTGCTTATACTCCCACAAAAATTGAATTACCTACAAATTTTACCTCCCCTAATAAATTAGCATTCAGGACCTTACCGCATAATATTCTGGTTCTTAGAGTGCAATTTCAGGATGTTCATTTTATAAATAATCCTTCCTGGCCCGATAATCTGGCACATAATGATGCTTTTTTTGATCGCTGGATGCTCCATTTAAGCGATTTTTATGCTGATGCTTCTCACGGAAATTATGAGCTAAATTACACTCTGCATCCTTCAGTATTTACTTTACCCGAAAATATGTCTTACTATGGAAGAGATACTGCAGATAATATTGATGTAAACCTAAATGAATTTACTCAGACACTTTTACAGATGGCTGATCCAGAAATAGACTTCAGTCTTTATGATGGACTTATAATTTTTCATGCAGGAGCTGGACAGGAATCAGACATAAATGGGATAAGAACTGGAGAAATCTGGTCTACCTTTTTAACTCGTAAGCGACTGCAATCCTGGTTTGACCCCGATAATGACAATTATCAAGGCTGGTTAGCTGATGGCGTACATTTAAAGAACATTGTGATAGTGCCGGAGAATGAATTTCAGGATTATTTCCCAGCTGAAGGACAACCTAATGCTGAATCATATATTTTTAGCATTTATGGGGTTCTTGCACATCAATTTGGACATATTTTAGGTTTACCTTCTCTGTTTGATACTGATTCCTCTAATGGAGCTTCCCAAGGTATAGGAAACTGGGGTTTAATGGGTACGGGTATCTGGAATGCAAATGGTTATGTTCCAGCTCAACTTGATCCTTGGTGCAGATTATACTTAGATTGGGAACCTGTAATTACAATCACGACTGATATTGAAAATATTCCTGTAGATTATTTTTTAAATCACAATCCTTCTGCACATAGATTGTACAAACTCCCTATATCCAGCAGAGAATATTTCCTGATAGAGAATAGACAACAAAATCCCGATGGAAGCACTGACCCTTATACTGGACTTCCCAGTTATTCTTTCCCTCTCCTTCCAGAAGGTGAGCAAGATTATTACGAAAATTATCCTCTTCTTCCTTATTTCAATTTTATGAAAAATAGATATAAAGGCAGTGAATGGGATTTTATGTTACCAGGTTTAGGAGGACCTATTCCTTCAGGGATGAACATTCCTGTGGATGGTTCGGGATTGCTAATCTGGCACATAGATGAAAATGTGATAGCTCAAAACTTCACACCTAATTTTGATTTGAATAGCGTAAATGCTGATTCAGCTCATAAAGGTGTGGATTTAGAAGAAGCTGATGGAATAGAGCATCTGGATACTGCTAATTATAGTCTTTATAAATATGGCAGTCCCTATGATAGTTTCCGGAATGGTAACAATGATTATTTTGGCAATAGATTCCATAATGGATTGCTTTCTTTACCAGCAGCAGAAAGCTATTATGGTGGTGTCCCACTTGAAGTTTATGATATAAGTATTAGTGGCAATGTTATGTATTTTTCCGTTAGCTTTGGCTGGAAACTTTATGCTAATTATGAAGGAGATAATCCTATCAATGCTTGTATGGTAGATTTTGATGGGGATTCAGAAACTGAGATTTTCTATCCTATGCCCAATGGATTGCTTTATATGTGGAAAAATGAAACTCTTATGCCAGATTTTCCCCTTGCATTGCAATCGGTAACCCAAAACTATGTTTGGGATGGTTCTTCATTTTACCTTCCAATGCAATATCAAAGTTTAGCCCGACTCTATAAACTAAGTAATAGTGATAAAAGATTTATAGGAAACTTTCCTGGATGCAATTGGGCAACTCATCCTGTTTCCGATGGAGATAAGCTTTATTTCGCCCTCAATGATAATGATAACACTAAAAGTTATATATTTAGCTATGATAAGATAGAAGATGAGCTTCAACAAATGACACAATTTGACTTTCCCGTAGTCGCTAATATGATTCTTTTCAGGAACAACCTTTATGTCTTGAATAAAAAAGGAAGCTCTTATTCTATCTGGAATTATGATTTAATTAATACTGAATGGGAAGAAAAACAAATAAATCTTCCTGTAGATTCCATTTTAGTAGCCATTTTCAAGGCACCCCTGCAACCTAAAAGTATAAATAGAGCAGGTGAACTGATTGTTCAATTTACTAATTCTATCTATGTCTTTGATAATGAATTAAATTTGCTACCCGGTTTCCCCTACATCCATAATATGCATACTACCGCTCCTTTAACTATTGCCGATTGGGACATAAATGGTAGTTTGGATTTGATAATTACTTCAGATGAAGGGTGCGCTATTATAGACCATTCAGGTTCCCGAATGAGTCCGACATCAGTCTTTTTACCTGCTTCTGATAGCTTAGCTTTTAACTCAGGAGCAGTGGTGTTAGATTTAGATAATGATGGGAAGAATGAATTAATTGGTTCTTTTAGCAATAATAGATTGATATGTTGGGAAGATAATTTTCGGGTCAAAAAAGGATTTCCTGTTTCTTTTGGTAATCGTAGTCGTAATTTGCCTTTCTTTGGTAAGGCTTCAGATGGAAATATCTATGCTTGGGTGGCTTCCGATAATGGAACTATTTATCGTACCTTACTTCCTGATGCAGTCTTGGAAAACTTCTCCAGTGGATGGTTAACAGAGTATGGAAATCTGCAAAGACATGCCAGTCGTGATGATTCATTTCTCTCAAATCAGTTTCAAACCACTGAGCTTTTTGTTCCAGGTGAAGTCTATATTTATCCTAATCCCTTGAAACCCCTTTTTGGTAATAAACTTACCCTCAATGTAATGACCAGTCAGGACACCCCTATAGAAATCAAAATCTTTGACATTAATGGAAGCCTGGTCTACTCTCAAAAAGCTTATGCCCGAGCATATCTTCGTAATCGTGAATTGATTGATTTCCCCGAAGATAGGTTGCATAATGGGGTCTATATCGCAGTGATTTCTGGATATAGAGATACTAAACAAATTAAATTTGCGGTGGAAAAATGAAGGAGTTTTCTGTGCATAAAGTAGCTTTAATACTTTCACTGATAATGCTATTTCCCGTATTCCTTAATGCGGATATACATCATAATGCAGGAAAATATGGCTATCAATTCTTGGATATTAGCACCAATCCAATTTCACTTTCTCTGGCTGGTAGAGGAATAAGTAGCTCTTCGGAATTAACTTCTTTTCTGCGTCAACCTGCCTCGTCAACCATAGAAGCTCATAAAAGCATTGGTGCAAGCCATATCATCTGGTTAGCTGATACTTCCTGTGATAATCTTTACTATTCCTGGTCTAATCGTAAGAGTCATTTTGGATTAGCATTTCGTAGTCTGGATTATGGCGAATTAGAACTCCGCGATGACAATGGAATGTTGATAGGACATTATTCTCCCTTAAATATAGACCTTCTTGGTAATTATGCTAAGCGATTAACTCCTTCTATATATGCTGGTGTGAATGTGGGAATAGCTTATGAAAAATTGGATACTGATTCTAGTCTCGGACTACATACTGACCTCGGTGTTACCTGGTTAACTCCAATTGCAGGAACACAATTTAATTTATCTGTCCGTAATTTAGGCATTTCCAGTGCTATGGATGAAGAGCGCACCCTTTTTGCTCCAAGTTTAGAAATGGACTTGAGTAAAAGTATAAATTATCAAAATACAGATATTACATTTGAACTCAGTGGAATAAAAGCAGTGGATGAAAATTGGAAAGCCGCAGTAAGTTCCGAAATCGAGTTATTTCAAAGACTCCTGGCTCTTAGAATAGGTTATAAAATCAATTATGATGCAGAAAATCTTACTGCTGGTCTGGGATTGAACTGGAAAAACCTCAGTATAGATTATGGCTGGGGTTCTTTTTCTGACCATCTGAACAATGTTCATTCTTTTGGTCTTTCCTATCACTTTTAAGTGGCATACTTATGCGAAAATGCTATATTCCCTTCCTCTTTTTCTTTTTAATCAGTTTAACTGTTTTATCTGCTCTGGAATATACTCCGGGACAGCTAATTTTCAAAACCAGTCAGCCACTGAATATAAAATCTGACCAAACTGGTATAACTTCTTTTGACAACTGGCTCAGCACTTTAGGAGCACATAATTTAAGACCAATTAAAGGAATGCCTAATAACCAGTATTTCCTTGCTAATCTTGAACAAGAACCAAACTGGCAAGATTTGAATGAAGGTAAGATAAAGTTTGCTGGAATTGAGTATATTCAACCAAACTATTTATCAACTTTTCACACCATACCAAATGACCCCCTCTTTCCTCGTCAATACCATACCATAATTTCTAATCCTCAAGCCTGGGATTATTGTACGGGCAGTTCTACAGTGGTCGTTGGAATTGTTGATTCAGGATGTTTAATTAACCATCCTGACCTTGCTGCTAATATCTGGGTCAACACAAGAGAGATTCCCGATAACGGTATAGATGACGATAATAATGGTTATATTGATGATATTTATGGCTGGGATTTCGTTGATGCTCCTGAATTAGCTGATATTGCTATTGGAGATTACCTTAATCCTGATAATAATGTGGAAGATGAAAACTTTCATGGCACTGCCGTAGCTGGAATTATTGGAGCTGTGGGAAATAATGGAGTAGGAATCTGTGGAGTTAACTGGAATATTAAATTGATGATAGTTAGAGCAGGTTTTCTGACAGTTGATGGTCAAGGTTATTTGCAGGATGACGATGCAGCAGCTGCTCTAATTTATGCAGCTGATAATGGATGTAATGTTATCAATATGAGCTGGGGTGACCCTAATTACTCTCCGATAATAGGAGATGCTTGTGCTTATGCTTATTCCAGAGGAGTAACTTTAGTAGCATCCGCAGGAAATGATCCTGGACCTTATATAAGCTATCCAGCTAAACTTTCCACTGCTATCTCCGTTGGTGCCATCAATAGAACACGCACTCTGGCTGGATTTTCCAGTTATGGACCTGATTTAGACCTCGTTGCTCCTGGTGAAATGGTGTTGAGCACTTATAAACTTGACCCGGGGAATCAGTATTATGAACAAAGCGGAACCTCTATGTCTGCACCCTTTGTTTCAGGTGCAGCTGCTTTATTATTATCATTACATCCTGGACTCAGTCCAAGTGAAGTTCGTTCACGTCTTTTAACTGCCACTGATGATTTAGGTACCCCGGGCTTTGATCAATATTATGGACATGGCTTATTAAATACCAAAAAGCTTCTGGAAAACACAGCACCACCGCTTGTTTATATTGATTCTCCTCTGGACCAGAGCGGTTTAACAGAAAGCTTTGATATCATAGGCACAGTCCAAGGTAACAATTTCTTCCGCTATTCTGTTATGTATTCCAACAAATCTGTTCCTTCGCTTCTTGATTGGTATGATGTGGAAACCCATCATAACTATCCAAAATTCCACACCCAACCTGTACAAAATGGAGTTTTAGCTCATTTTTATATACCAGAATCATTTGCTGAAGGAGAGTATATTATCCGTGTGCAATATGAGGCAATAAACGGAAGTAAATATAACTTTTTCCGGACAGTTATTTATGACCCTTCACCTCCCCAAATGAAAGAAAACTCCTTGCAACAATTCACCCGTTATGATAAACAAAACTTAAGATATTATATTATTGCAGTATTTAATGAACCAGTGCGTTCTGAACTAGATATAATAGCCTCAAACGGAACTCATTATCATAGCTATGGAGCTATGCTGGATACTTTACAAATATGGTCTTTACCTGAAACTCTACCTGAAGGGCAAATAGACATTCAGGTTAAAGCTACCAATGTAAGTAACTTAACCTTCCTATCGGATTGGTATAATGGTTTTCTTAATATACATTATGAGCTCATACCAAATTATGGGTATATCTATAGTCCTTTAGGAGGACCAAAAGTTCCCCTGAATTATAGCTATGATTATAATGGTGATGGTATAAAAGAATATATTGCTATGGATTTACCCAAAACAGGTTATGGACCGGTTTATGCTTATCAACCTGAAGCTGGAGGACATATAGTAAGCCATTCTTTTGGTGATTCTTTCTGGCTCCTTGGTGCAGGAAATACTAACAATATTGGACAAGAACTTTTAACCTTAAAATATGGCACAGCCACCGTCTTAGAAAGTCAAAATAGTTCTTATCCTAATATTGCCCTTTGGGAAGACCGTTCTATAGATGGAGGCACCATAGCTGATTATTCTAATGATGGTATAGATGATCTTCTATTGGTTAAAACTCTTCCCACAGAAAGAGTTATTCAGGCATATAAACGATCAGGAAATATCTTTGTCCCTAAAAATACTTTGCATAATACCAGTTCAACTACATCTTACAATGCTTTTGTCCCTACCATCATTGTTAAGAACTTTGATAATGATAGCTATCCGGATATCTTAGTAGCTGATACAGATGGTGATGTAATGATTTATGAGATTCGCAACGATAATTTTGCAGAAATAACCTGGACCAAAAAGATGCCTGTTGGAAACACTTATTATCTTACCAGTGGCGATTTTGATGGCAATGGAAGGCAGGATTTCTTCTTAGGTGGATATTATACGGATAAACTTGACCCAAACCTCAATTTTTGGTATTTTGAAGGGTTTAAAAATGTGTCCAATAATAACTATACTTCTATGGGCTCCATAATGTTCAATCAGGTAGCTTCTAAAAATGCTATTCAAGCAGCAGACCTGGATAATGATGGGAAAGATGAAATTATTTTAGCTATCTCACCTAATTTATACATAGTTAAATATCAAGATAGTAAATTCCAACCTCAATTTTATGGGAATAGTTACAATACCTATTCCATTCTTGCTTATATAGATCATCCTAATCAATCGTTCTTCTTAACAAATTATGAAGTTGAAAAGGACTCCCTTATTTCCGTTGTATGGACTCAAGATGTACCCTATACAGGACCTCCAACACCCATTAATTTTATTGCCAGACCTCTAAATGAATCCTCAGTCCAATTAAGTTGGATAGACAATGGTGCTGATTATTATAGAATCTACCGAAAAGAAGAAAACAATCAGATATATATTTTGGATAATGTTACAGGGAATTCCTATATTGATTTAAATGTGGAAGAAGGTCGCACCTATCAATATGCTATTACCGCTTATAATTCTAATTTTACACCTTCAGAAAGTGCTCCAACTATCTGGCAAACCGTTATTCCCTATCCTGTTCCCCATATTGAAAGTGTTACTATGATAGGTCCTAATAGATTGCGTGTAATGTTTGATCAGCCAATGGCAACCTCTATCTGCAATCCTTCTCTTTACACAGTAGATAAAGGGATGTCGCATCCTTCTTCAGTGAATTATATCAATTATTACTACGGAGTTCAGCTGCAATTCAGTCAGATCTTTCCTGAAACAAGTGAACCCTTTTTACTTACTCTGGGAACTATGCTTAGTGCTTATAATATTCCTCTGGCTGAAAATCAATATGAATTCTATTGGATTGCTGATACTGAACCACCTAAGGTTACCGGAGCAGTAGTTTTAAATGACCAAAAGACCGTGGAAATTACTTTCAGCGAATCATTAGCTCCGGACAATCCCAGTCCAGAACAATTGCATAACTATACTCTAATCTGTCATTCCAATGACCCGGATAACAGTATAGTATCAGTTTCTCATTTAGATGACCGGGTTCAGGTTTCTCTGTCTCATAAATTAAAATTTGGTTCCTCACCCTATCAAATAGTGGTGCGTAATGTTAGGGACTTGGCAGGTAATCCTATTATACCACAATATTCTACCACTCGTTTTTATATGAGTAATAATCATGATTTAAAGAATCTGGTAGTTTATCCCAATCCCGTAAGATTTAATGACTTACAATGCCACATCCTTAATTTCCCTGCAGGTAAGAGAGGTCATATAAAAATTTATGATAGTTCAGGTAATCTTGTTCGTAGTTCTGCCATAGGTCCTTTTAATCCAGAAATTAATAATATAGATTGGATATGGGATTTAAAGAACAATGATGGAAAGTTAGTCTCTTCCGGTATTTATTTCTATGTAGTAGAAATGGGGGGCAATATTGCCAGGGGTAAAATAGCAATCATAAAATAAAGGTTAAGATTAAGCTCATATATTAGCTGAATTTGGCGGTTATATCTTCTAAATCGGGCAAAAGTAGAACTTTAAACTGGTCAGTACGCATTTCTGGGTCGGAAACTATTTCTATTTGGTCCTTGTAAGCGGTAAAATATTCGTAATTATTCTGTATATGTTCTAATAACTCAGGATGAACAATGATACGCAATTTCCTATCTTTAATAAAATATTCTGAGCGATTTAACCATCTATAAATACGCATTAACATAGTGTCTTTGGAAACAATGCGTCCACTTCCATGACAGAGTGGACAGGGATCTGAAAAATTAGCGATAAGCGAAGTTCTCATTCTTTTCCGTGTCATTTCCACCAGACCCAATTCTGTAAAATTATAGACTTTGTTTTTAGCTCGGTCTCTTCTCAGGTTTTTTCTTAGCATTTCCAGAACTTCTTGTTTATTTTGTTCGTTTGCCATATCAATAAAATCAATAATAATTACGCCACTTAAGTCCCGAAGTCTTATTTGACGTGCTATTTCTGCTGCAGCTTCCAGGTTGGTCTTTTTAATGGTTTCTTCATAATTTGTCTTTCCTGTAAAGCTGCCAGTATTAATATCTACAGCCACCAGAGCTTCAGTTTGCTCTATCTTAATATTTCCTCCACTGGGAAGATATATTCGTGAATGGAATATGGTTTCAATCTTTTTTTCAATACCCCAGGCATCAAAGATAGGAGTATCTTCTTTGTATATCTCTATATTATGAATCAATTCCGGAGATATATCCTCCATTTGATGGATTATACTTTTGGCGAAGGCTTTATCATCAATCACCAGACGGTCAACATTCTCGCCAAAAAGGTCTCTAATCAGATAATTCTCCAGAGCATTTTCTTCAAAGACACAGACCGGTGCTTTATGATAGCGTATTTTCTTTTCAATCAGTTTCCAAGTCTTTAAAAGAGCTTCATATTCGGTGCGTAATTCATCTTCTTCACAACCTTCAGCTTCTGTTCTAACTATTAAGCCAAAATTGGGGTCTTTAAAGTTGCTGATAATATTTCGGATACGATAACGTTCATTCGGATTGTAGATTTTACGAGAGATAGCAATCTTATGTTTATTGGGAAAGAGCACTAAGTATTTACCTGGGACAGAAATTTGACCTGTAAGTCTTGCTCCTTTAGAACCAAGAGGTCCTTTATGAACCTGTACTACAATTTCCTGACCTGGTTTAAGTAGATTGCCAATCTGAGAAGAATCCTTAGGGTTAAGTCTGGGATGGGGAGTTTCATTCTCATAAATATCAAGAAAATCCATAACTATATCTGAATAATGTAAAAAAGCTGTCCTTTCCAGACCTATATCAATAAAGGCTGCTCCCATTCCGGGAAGCACATCCTTTACAATACCTTTATAAATATTTCCAACAATATTCTGTTTATCTTTACGTTCTACAAAGAGTTCTACTAATCTACCATCTTCTAAAACTGCCACTCTCTTTTCCAGAGGATGCACATTAACGATGATTTCGGTTATGTATTTATCTCTTTTAGAATAACTATGTTCTGTTTTGTGGCTTCTTGATTGATTCATATTTCATTAATCCAGCTTATAGGGACAAAAATATAGCCATTGATTGGTCGGTAAGGTCTTTTTTAGATAATTTTCTATCGGTTCAATAGCATTGGATTCTTTATTTATAGCTTTAGCTGAACTGGTCTGTAACCAGTTACCTTGACGGAACAAATCCAATAAAGTAACCTTTTTAGGATATGATTCAACCCCATATTTAGTAATTTTTGCCAAGTCAGCAGCCTTAGTTATTGCAAACTGAAGATTGCCTATATCATCAATTAGACCATTACCTTTAGCATCCGAAGCAGAAAAGACTCTTCCTCCTGCCACTAAATCAATTTTATCAGCACCAATTTTACGACTGTCCATCACTCTTTGTTTAAATTCGGCATATACGCTGGCAGATTCTCTTTTCAAAGAAGCCAGGAGTTCAGGATCAGTCTTTTCTAAAATATTACCTGCTCCAGCAAATTTCCCATAGCCGATAGTTTGACTTTCTATACCTATCTTATTCCCCAGCTCTTCTGCTTCAGGAAGAGCCATCACCACTCCTATAGAACCTGTAATTGTCTGGGGGTCTGCAATTATATAATCACCAGCACAACTTATATAATATCCTCCAGATGCAGCCATTCCTCCCATAGATACAACCACTGGTTTTTCAAATGCTTTGATTCGCTGATAAATCAATTCTGATTCAAGAGCAGAACCTCCTGGACTATTAATTCGTAAAACGACAGCTTTAACTGTATTATCAACGGCTAATTTATCCAGAATCCTATCTACACTATTTAAACTTATCACATTGGGATTATTATAATTAATTGAAGGAGTGATATTACCACTAAGATAAACTACAGCAATTTTGTCTGAAGAGATAGAAGCTTCTGTGCCAGATTTATAATCAGAGATAGAAATCTGGTATTTATCTGTAATATCGTATTTTTTCTGCAGTTCTTCCCAGGTGGCCGCTTCATCAATTAAACCATATTTTATAGCTTCCTGAGCGTTAATGGTTAAATCTGGTCTGTTTTCATAGATATTGTGCACTGTATCTATTTTCATACTGCGCATTTTTGATATTTCTTGTTGTATAAGTTCATAGCGACTTTTTAGAACTTTCCTTAAATTTTCTTCTGTGCCAGGACTTAAAGAGTTTTGAGTATAGGGTTCTGCTGCTCCTTTAAATTCACCTTCCTGCATTACATGCATCTTTATGCCAAGTTTCTTAAGCGCATCTTTATAAAAGAGAACATTACTGGCAACACCTTCCAGCACGATTCCAGCAGAAGCAGAAGGGTCCATAAAGATTTTATCTGCCATCGCACAAAGAAGATAATCTTTTTGAGCAAGGACTTCACCATGAGCAATCACAGGTTTATGACTCTTCTTAAAATCTTGCAATGCTGCATCTATTTCATTTAGATTAGCATAATTAGTTTGTAGCAAATTAGGTTTAATCAGGATGCCCTTGATTTTGTTATCGTCTGCAGCTTTTCGTATCCTATAACAGATATCTGTAACACTTAGGGGATTATATCCCAGGAAATTGGAACTCTGAAGGATAGAATAATCTGAAACCTGTCCGCTTAAATCCAGGACAAGCCAGGATCCTTGGGCAACATTTTTTCCTTGGGGAGCAAACCCAATAAAATATCCTGCTAAAAATGCAACTGCCAGAATTAAAACAATGACACCACATCCAATATAAATTCCGCTATTTTTTTTCATTTATAAAGCTCCTCTCTATTTACCAAAAAATTGGGATATCTATAAAAAATTCTGGCGGAGATGCTGGGATTCGAACCCAGGATATGCGTTTGTGCACATATACACGATTTCCAATCGTGCTCCTTCAGCCAGCTCGGACACATCTCCGCTTTCGGTGATATAATTTTTTTTGCCATCCTTTCTGTCAAATAAAAATCAATGTTTGAAATGACGATAACCCGTAAAAACTAAGGTTATCCCATATTCATTACAAGCTTCAATAACTTCATTATCCGATTTAGAACCACCTGGCTCTATGATTGCTTTAATTCCATATCTATGTAATTCATCTACAGAATCACGAAAAGGAAAGAATCCATCTGAAGCACAGACAGCACCCTTAAGATTATGTCCATAGCGTTGTGCTTTCCAGAGAGCAAGATGAGTGGAATCAATCCTGCTGGTCTGGCCTGCACCTAATCCATAAACCTGGTCTTTACTTGTAATGGCAATAGCATTGGAACGAAGTAAGGAGACAACTTTCCAGGCGAATATAAGGGCTTCCCATTCATCCTTTTCTGGTTTTTGTTCTGAGACTACTTTCCATTCTTCAGGATTTTCCTGTACCAAATCCCAGGATTGAAGCAACCATCCATAGGTTAAGCATTTCAATTCCCAGGGTTCAGAAAATTTGTTTAAAAGTTCTGGATTATATTTAATGACTCTCCTATTCTTTTTCTTTTTAAGAAATTCCAGGACTCCGGTATCATAATCAGGTGCTATTATGATTTCTGTAAAGACCCGATTTATTAATTCAGCTGTCTTTATATCCAGGGAACGATTTACTCCTACGATTCCACCATATGGAGAATCGGTATCGCTTTTATAAGCTTTTTCATAGGCAAGAGCCAAATCAGAATCTACACCAATTCCGCAGGGATTACAATGTTTGGTAATAATAACTGCTGGTTGTTCAAATAATCTCAAACCTCTAAGAGTAGCATCAATATCTTGATGATTATTAAAAGATAGTTCCTTACCTGATAAAACCTCTAATGGAGATTGATGAGAAAGATAAAAACCAGCCATTTGATGCGGATTTTCTCCATACCGCAAAGGCTGTTCCAGCTTACAAGATATACTATAATATGAAGGTATATTCGGTGAGTATTCTTTAAAAGAATCCAGCGATTTAAAATATTCTGCTATTATTGTATCATAATGGGACACATACTCAAATGCCTTAAGAGCCAGATGAATTCGCAATTCCAAAGGAACTTCTTTATTATTCTGCAAATATGCTAAGACAGATTCATAATCTTGAGGATCGGTTAAGACCATTACACTCTTGTAGTTTTTTGCTGCTGCACGGATTAAAGAAGGTCCTCCAATATCAATATTTTCAATTAGTTCGGAATGAGTTACTCCTTCCCGAGACCAGGTTTCAGCAAAAGGATACAGATTTACTGCAACTAAATCTATACAATCAATTCCAAGTTCTTCCAGAGTTTTCATATGTTCTAAATTTTCTCTATCTGCCAGAATTCCAGCGAAAATACGGGGATGAAGCGTTTTCACTCTTCCATTGAGAATCTCAGGAAACCGTGTTAACCGAGCAATTTCTATGTTATTAATCCCTATATTATCCAGATAATTGGATGTCCCCTTCGTTGCTAAAATAGCATAACCCAGTTCATTCAAGGCAGCAGCAAGTTTTTCAATGTTCCGACGGTCCGAAACGGAAAGCAAAGCATATTTATTCATTTATCCTCATCATTATCTACTTGTTGAACTATATTCTTCAATTCCTCTGTGGCTAAGAGTTTTTCTATACGCTTATTTAATTTGCTATTAGTATACATTTCAACCGTAACTCTAACCATTTGTTGAGGACTCTCTGTTGGTTCTTTACCATTTTTCCTGTTTTCATATACTGAAACCATCACCATTCCACTCATTATAATGACCCAGTTCACATATATCCAGAGCAAAAAGATAGGTAAAGCAGAGACTGCACCATACCTTTCAGGATAGGTGGTTAAGTTATAGATATAGAAATCAAATCCACTTCTGGCAATTAGCCATATAATTGCAGCCCAAAAAGCACCCCTAACCAATGAAGTTGCTTTAACTGTTACTGAAGGCATCAAACTATATAGTAGTAATAAAATAATATATTGCATCAAAAAAGGTATTAAAAAACTAAACCATTTGAATACAGGAAGTTTTAAAATTCCAGATATAATTGGAATAGACGAGGTTGATAAAAGCACAATCATAATAAGCAATCCCAGAATCAATGTACCTAAAAACTTTATGATTTGACTAATTAACCCTGGTTTAGTTCTGAATTCAAGTCTCAGTATCCGGTCAAAAGAATCCCTGATAACTATAAATAAGGAATATGAGGAAACTGCTATGACTATAAAGTTAATGATATTGAATCCTGCTTTATTTTCCAGCATATTCTGAATTATATTCTGCACCTGTAAAGCAGCACTTGGTATAAGATTTTCTGAGATTAAAGCGAATATTTTCTCTTTTAAATCCAAAAAAGGTAGAGTAGGAGCAAGGAAGATAAGGAACACCACAACGGGTACAAATCCCATAATAGTTATATAAGTTAGCGCTCCTGCTTCTCTTAATACTCTTTCTTTCATAAGAATTTGATAGAATGATTTGACGAAATTAGTTAAATCTGCCCATAATCGTTTTCGCCATTGAGAATTACTTATATATTTCCAGAATACTACTATATCATATTTTGCGGTCTTGAATATACCAATTATAAGCAACCACATAGTTTGGAAAAAGCCTTTCTTCTCTTTCTCTTCCATTTTCATTCCTCAAATAGACTAAATCTTGATATCATACAACAATATCCTTTCCACAATTACTTTGCAACAACCACTTAAATCTATTAAGTTTTTGAGCTTCAATACAATCAGCAATAATGATAGATAATTTCATAAGACTTTTCCTATTAATACAATTTCAAAGCTCATTATCTAATTGTCAATAAGAAAAAACAAGGATAAAATCATTAAATTCAAAACTTTTGTCACCTCTTTCTTCTCTCATTTATTTAAGTAACTTCATTGCTAATCAATAAGTTAAGGATTTTCCCAATTATACATTTATGCTATTTCTTATCCTCAATTCTTAAAGTTGACATTATGTAATGTTATCAGGTAACTTATGTCCCATTTCGGACATAAGCTGGACATGAGCTGGACATAAGTTGGACATCGGGTTCCCTATTATTAGAAGATTAATGTTTACGAATTAATAATAAGCTAAGAAACCTAAAATGAAGCAATTATCGGATTCTTAAACTATAGTTTAGGTCATCAAAAAATAGAGTTTTTTTGCTTGACAAAGGGGATTATAAAAATTTATATGTATAGAAATGCATCTCTAGCTCAGCTGGTAGAGCAACTGACTCTTAATCAGTGGGTCCGGGGTTCGAATCCCCGGAGATGTACCAAAATTTTTAGATGCGGTGATTTGCCCTTTGCTCCGCAGCAAAATGTGCTAAAGTGCGGCATTTTATCCGGCTTTAGCAGCCGGATTTTTTTTATACATAAAAACAAAGTGAAGCATAGCTGCATCTTGAAACAGGAAATATATTCTGTAAGTTAATAAAGGAGAAATGAATGACAGCCTTACATGAGAACAAACCGTGTGAGAAAAATGAGTATGTGTTTACTTCTGAATCAGTGTCAGAAGGTCATCCAGATAAGGTCTGTGACCAGATATCAGATGCTATACTGGATGCTTATTTAACAGAGCATCCCAGCTCGCGAGTAGCTTGTGAGACGCTATGCACTGAAAATAGAGTAATTCTTTCAGGAGAAATATCTTCACCTGGTAACTTAAATCTGGATATTGAACCTATTGTACGTAATGTAATTAGAAACATTGGCTATATCCATCCTGGTATTGGTTTTGATTATAATTGTGAGATCAATAACTATCTCCATTCCCAGGAAGCAGCATTAAGGGAAAATGAAGGAGCTGGCGATCAGGGTTTGATGTTCGGTTATGCTTGCACCCAAACCAGACACTATATGCCTGCACCAATTGCAATGGCACATAAGCTATTACAAAATCTGGCAAAGCTTCGTAAAAATGGAACTATCCCCTATCTCCTACCTGATGCTAAATCCCAGGTCAGTATGCGTTATTGTGGAAGAAAACCAGTCTCGGTGGAAACTGTCGTTATCTCAACTCATCATAAACATATCAGCAAATCAGAATTTGAAGAAATGAAACGAGCCATAAATCAACTGGTTATTAAGCCTACCATAGAAGAAATGGAAAACGATACTTGCAGCACTTTTCAAGCCAATAATTATCAAGTGAAAATTAATCCTTTGAATGAATGGGAAGACGGTGGTCCTGCTGCAGATACAGGACTTACTGGAAGAAAAATCATAGTTGATACTTATGGTGGATGGGCACAACATGGAGGTGGAGCCTTTTCAGGTAAAGATGCCACCAAAGTTGACCGTAGTGCTTCCTATATGGCAAGACATATAGCAAAAAGTATTGTCGCCTCTGGTTTAGCAGAAGAATGTTTGCTACAATTTAGTTTTATAATTGGTGAAGCCGAACCTGTATCTTTGATGGTGGATACTTTCGGAACCGGTAAGATGAGTGAAAAAGAACTGGAATCCCTTATTCGTAAGAGTTTTCCCTTGACAGTAAAAGGGATAATAGAGTATCTTGATTTAAGAAAACCTATATTTTCCCCTACTGCTTCCTATGGTCATTTTGGTCGTGATGATGAAAACTTTACCTGGGAAAGGGTCAAAGAATTAAAATAGGCAGGATAATGGACTTATATCAAAAGCTTAAGACCACACCAGCTTTCTTCTTAATTGCAGGTCCTTGTGTGGTAGAAAACGATACAGTTATGCATAAAGTGGCAGAAACTTTAGTTCAACTGCAAGAAGAAACTGGCATTATCGTGGTATTTAAAGCTTCCTATAAAAAAGGTAATAGAAGTTCAGTTGACTCCTATATGGGACCGGGTGAAGAAGAAGGTTTACGCTCTCTGGAACATATAAAAAGTGAATTCCATCTTCCTATATTAACCGATGTCCATGAAAGAATTGAAGTTGAAGCAGCAGCTCAGATCTGTGATATCCTGCAAATTCCAGCTTTTCTCTGTCGTCAAACTGAACTTATCCAGGCTACAGCTGCTACAGGAAAAATCATCAATATTAAAAAGGGGCAATTTATGGCTCCTGAAGATATGCAACAAACTGCACTAAAAGCCGGAAATAATCAACAAATACTGCTCACTGAACGGGGAACTTGTTTTGGCTATCATAATCTGGTAGTAGATTTTCGCAGTTTCAGCATTATGCACTCATTGGGCTATCCTGTGGTCTATGATGTAACGCATTCTCTTCAATTACCCTCAGCTGGCAAGGTATCAGGTGGCAATCCAGAATTTGCACCTATGATGGCAAAAGCAGCCATAGCTACAGGTAAAGTGCAGGGACTTTTTATAGAAACACATCCTGAGCCAGAACAAGCTTTGAGTGATGCTGCAAGTATGTTGAGGTTAAATATGCTTGCTCCTCTGATTAAGGAATGTTTAAAAATAGCTCATTTAAAGGATAACGAATGAATTTTATTAATATACAAAAACCTTTGAAACCTTCTTTAGCCTGGACAAAGATTAAACTAATGGTCTTTGATTGCGATGGTGTGCTCACTGATGGAAGAATTATTTACGATAGTGCTGGCAATGAAAGTAAAAATTTTGATGCTCATGATGGTATGGGTTTTAATATTTTAAAACATACTGATATTAAAACCGCTGTTATTACCGGCAGAAATTCACCTCTTTTAGAGCGTCGTTGCCAGGACCTGAAGATAGACTTTCTTTTCCAGGGAGTCTTGAAAAAGCTGGATAAAATTAATCAGTTACTTCAGGAACTTGGCTTGGACTTTGATAATCTACTGATGATGGGCGATGATTTTAATGACCTTCCTTTGATGCTAAGGTCTGCCATATCTGTTTGTCCAGCTGATACCTGTGAAGATGTTAAAGCTTTTTGCGATATTATTACCCAACATAATGGTGGAAGAGGAGCAGTTAGAGAATGCATTGAACTACTGCTTACCAATCAAGGAATCTATGAGCAAGCATTGCTCTCCTATCTTAATTCTATCAGTTGAGCTAATCCTTTTATGCTCTCTATTAGCACTTAGTGCTTGTGGAAAAAGTAAACTGGATATTCAAACGGAATCTATGAAACGTGGGATTCCAGATGAGACGAGCACAAATGTGACTCTTACCGAATATGAACAAAATAAAATCGCTTATATTTTAAATGCGGAAAGGATAGATCGTTATTACGACCGCCGCATTCTGAATGCATATAAAGTAGAGATTCAGGCTCTGGACAAGAAAACGGGTGGAACTTCTTTTTTAAAAGCAGATAGCACGATTGTAGATGAAGCCAGAAATATGATTATGGCACATGGGAATGTTAAGCTAATTTCAGCTGAGGGAAGTATCTACACCAATCGTATGATTTGGGACCGAAATAGCGATGTCATAGTTGCACCGGACACAGTTATGCTCGTCAGAGCAGGAAATATATTACGAGGAAGAAATCTCCGAACAAATTTAAGTATTTATCCAACTGAAATGGATAGTATATCCGCAGAAGGTTTATTTGAAGAAAAAGAATTTCTTAATTGGTAGTGTTCTGCTTTTAATTCTGCTTCCTATCTGGGCACAAAAATCAGAGCCTTTACGAGTGATTCATTCAGATAAATTATATCTAACTAAAGTTCAGGATGAACAGGTAATGCGTCTTGAAGGTAAAGTCCATTTCTTCTATGGTAAGACTGAATTTCACAGTGATCGTGCCACGATTTTCAATCTGCAAAAGATAGCCCGTCTGGATGGTAATGTTAAGGTTAATAATGATTCTTTAACCCTGTTTGCTGATAGTTTAACCTACTATCGCATTCCCGATGAACTTAATGCAGGTGGAAAAATCTATATTGAAGAGAACCAAAAAGGCAGTGCTTTTCGGTGGTTTCGTTCCAATTATGCTATCTATAACCAAAAATATAATCAAATTACTGTATGGGAAAATGTCTCTGCCTATGATAAAGAAGAGAATGTTTCCATATTTTGTGGTTACGCTTTCTGGGATAGAAATGAAGGTTATGCTTATATGATTGAGAAACCCAGGATAATCACAGCTCAGGAAGATACTCTTTATGTGAATGCTGATAAGATGGAATACTTTGAAAAAGAACGGAAATTAGTGGCAACTTTCAATGTCCAGGCTCAAACCCGTGATTACCGAACCGTGAGTGATTTTCTGCTCTATTTCTTAAAAGAAGATAAAGCTGTTTTCACGGGAATGCCAGAATTCCATTCTGATTATGCAAAAGCTGAAGCGGGTGAATTTTATCTATATTTTAAAGAAAGAAAATTGAATAGAGCTGAACTGGTAGATTCTTGTAGAGTAGAATTTTCGGAAGAAGCAATGGGACCTAAATTTAACTGGGTGGTAGCAGATTATATTGAGATTGGATTTGAAGAGAACCAAATTCGTTCTTTCAATGCTGAAAGAGCAGTTCAATATCGCTATATTCGTCAAAAGACAGATAAAAACGATTACTTTGATAACACAGCCACTGGTGATTATCTGGAAGTTCAGTTTACTCCAGAGAATAAACTTGATTATATGAAGATGAATATGAACATCAAAGGTATCTACAAATTCCAAAACAAATCTTGACAGACAGAATAGATTCATCTAAGGGTTAATTTATGGAAATTCACAAAATTCAAGCCCAGCACTTGGCAAAGATATACGGAAAACGCAAGGTAGTCAACGACCTCAGTATGGAAATGCAACAGGGAGAAGTAGTTGGTATTCTCGGTCCTAATGGAGCTGGTAAAACTACAACCTTTTATATGATTCTCGGCTTAACCAAACCTAATGAAGGAAAAGTTCTGCTGGATAATAAAGATATAACGCATCTTCCTATGTATCGTCGTGCCAGACTTGGTCTGGGATACCTGGCGCAGACACCTTCAATTTTTTCTAAACTTACCGTAGAAGAGAATATACTGGCTATATTGCAGACTTTGAAGATAAGTAAACAGGAGCAAAAAAGAAAACTGGAAGAAGCTTTAGCAGAACTTAATCTAACCCCTCTTGCCAAACAAAAAGCTTACACTCTTTCTGGAGGTGAGAGACGTAAACTGGAGATTACTCGCTCTTTGCTAACTAATCCAACATTCATCTTTATGGATGAACCTTTTGCTGGCGTTGACCCTATCACCGTGGCAGATATTCAGGATATTATTGCTAAATTGAGAGATAAGAATATCGGAATAATGGTCACCGACCACAATGTATTTGAGACTTTGAAAATAGTGAACCGTGCTTATATTATATTTGAAGGAAAAATTATAGTATCCGGTTCCTCATGGGAGCTGATAAATGATGAAAAAGCAAAAAAATTATATTTAGGAGATAGGTTTTTAACTAATCCTTTTGAGTCCCGACAATGAATAGTTTTAATCAGAACATATCAATGCAGGAAAAACAGGAGCTTGCTTTAAAGCCAAAGATGCTACAATCTTTGAAAATGCTCACTCTTCCCATCCTGGAACTGGAAAATTATATTAAACAAGAGCTGGTTAACAATCCATTGTTGGAACTCCGTGATGAAAAAGAAGAAGAAGATTTAGAAGAGACCCCTATGACATTTGTTCCTGAAGAAAGTCAGAAAAACCTGGATGATACAGATAGTTCATTTGAATGGGGACAGACCATAAGTGAAGCTAAGGAACTAACTGAAATTTTGGACCAATGGAATGAATATCATCAAAACTATGAAGGTTCTTCTTCTAAACCGGAAAAAGATAAAGGTGAAGTTTTATTAATTTATGAAGAAAGTGGCATAGAGAAATTTATGCAACAACTATATCCTCTATCTTTGCCTGATAACGAGATAGATTTTATAGCTGAAATGCTTGATAACTGCGATAGTTATGGATACCTTTCTCCCGAATTTAATTTAGAAAAAACCGCCAGAGCTTATAACATTTCTCCAGAACGAGCAAATGAGTTACATAATATAGTCCTTCAACTACCCCCTAAAGGTATCACTGCTCGTAATATCAGTGAATGCCTGTTAGCTCAATTATCTGAAGAAGAACGCCAGAATAGTATCCTTGTAGGTTTATGCACTGACCAATTTGAAAATTTAATTCATCGTCGTTTTCAAAAAATAGCCTCCTATTATGGCGTTTCTGAGGATTGTATCTTATTCTGGCGAGATGTGGTAGCTAAACTTGACCCTAAACCAGGTTTGCGAATTCTCACTCCTAATACTGCCTATATAGTTCCCGATATCACCATAAAAAGAATAGATGATGACTTTGAGGTAATTATCAATGACCATATAAGCCCTAATATAATCATCAGTCCACATTATCTTAAGTTAATGGCACATGGTTTTTTGGATAAAGAAACTCTTAAATTCGTGAGAGAACGGATAAATAGTGCCAAATTTCTCATTAAGAGCATCTATATGCGAACTCGCACTTTGGAACGAGTTACTAAGGCAATCATCAAGTATCAATCCGATTTTTTCTATAATGGGACAGGTATAATTCAACCTCTAACCTATTCTGTTATAGCACGAGAGCTTTCAGTTAATGAATCCACTATATCCAGAGTGGTAAAACATAAATATGCAGAAACTCCTTATGGAATTTATGCTTTGAAGGACTTTTTCTCCAGCACGGCTGGAATTGATACTCGCAATGAAAACATTTCTCGTCAGCAGATTAAATCTTTTATTTGCCGGATGGTGGAAAATGAAGATAAGAAACACCCTCTTAGTGACCAGGAATTAGTTAATCTTCTTAAAAAGGAAGGGTTAATTATTTCCCGAAGAATTGTAGCTAAATATAGATTTGAACTGGGTATTCTAAATAGTCGTTTACGCAGGATGTAAAGGAGAAACTCTTGTCTGAATATAAGGTTACTATAATTGGTGGAGGACCCGGAGGATATGAAACAGCCATAAGGTTAAATCAATATGGGATAGAATGCCTCCTGATTGAAGAAGAAAGAGTTGGAGGTGTCTGTCTAAATCGCGGTTGTATTCCAACAAAAGCATTAGTTAAAAGTGCAGAGCTATACTATGAAATGAGCTCTGCTTCAAATTATGGTCTCACTTCCTATAAACCAGAACTGGATTATAAACAGGTATTCAACCGAAAAAATGCTATCGTAGAACAACTGGTAAATGGAATAGAGCTTATTTTCCGAAAACGCAATATTCCCATTTTAAAAGATAGAGCCATAGCCATTAGCCTAAAGAATGATAAATATTTAATCCATACAGCTAAGGGTGAACAAATAGAAACACAATATGTAGTCATTGCCACAGGTTCACTTCCAAAATCCTTACCTAATATAGTCATAGATGAAGTTAATATCTTATCATCAACTGGTATGCTCAATCTATCAACCTTACCAGAATCCTTAGCCATAGTTGGAGGTGGGGTTATTGGTTGTGAATTTGCTTCTATAATGAATAGTTTTGGAGTGCAAACCTCTATTATAGAGTTTCTTCCTCGTATTCTTCCCAGTGAAGATGAAGAGATATCCAAAAGACTTACGGTAGCATTAAAAAAAGCCGGGATAAAGATTTACACTTCTACAGCTGTGGAAAATATTAAAGAAATTGAACAGGGACAGCAACTCACTCTTTCTAATGGCTCAACTCTTACGGTAGATAAAGTATTGCTAAGTGTTGGACGCATCCCTAATTGTAATCTTGATTGGAATCAAATGGAACTGGAAACTGAACATAATGCTATCGTTATTGATGAATTTATGCGAACTAATCTAAATCGTATATATGCAATAGGAGATGTTACAGGGAAATTGGCTCTTGCTCACACTGCCAGTAAACAAGGAGAAGTAGCCGCTGCTCATATTGCCAGTAATATATTAAATATTCCTTATCATCATCCACCTTTAAATTATACGAACATACCTCGTTGCACCTTTACCAGCCCTGAAGTCGCTTCTGTTGGTCATACTGAAGAAGAAGCACGGGAAAAATTTGGAGAACTAAAAATCGGTAAGTTTCCCTATAGTGCCAATGGAAAAGCTATGGCTATGAGCAGCACTTATGGAATGGTGAAGACAATTGCTCGCGCTGATAATTCTGAATTAGTGGGAATGCATATCATAGGTGCTAATGCCACAGAACTTATAGCGCAAGGAGCTATTCTTATTTCACTGGGAGCAAAATCAGAGGTGATAGATTATCTAACTTTTGCTCATCCAACACTTTCAGAAACAATTAAAGAGTCTCTTGAGGACTTGAATAACCTTTCCATACATAAGATTTAGTAAGGAGGACTAACGCATGCAAATCACGATTACTGCCCGTCATTTTGAACTGACCAAGGCAATCAGAGATTATGTGGAATCATCCTGTCAAAAATTGAACCGGTATTTTGACCATATAATCAACATTCATGCAACTTTATCTTTAGAAGACAACCGCAATATTTGTGAATTGTCTCTTCATGCTCCAAGATATGTTCTAAAAAGTCAGGCAGAAGAAATGGATATGTATCTTGCCATAGATTCTGCCGTAGACAAACTTGAAGTTCAAATTAAAAAATTGAAAGACCGGATAACTGACCATCAGAAAAAGAAGCCCCTGAAAGAACAGTTTATCTCATATTCTCATGAATCTGATATCATTGTAAATCCGGAAAATCACACACGTAAGACCATTAAAACTAAACGAACTGTAGCAGAGACTTTATCTTTACAGGAAGCTCTGGATAAACTGGACCGTCAAAAGGAAAACTTTTTGATATTCAGGAATGTAGAAACAGATAAGCTCAATGTCCTGGTTAAAAAGGATGAGCAGAATTATAAATTGATAGAACCATAAGATACTTCGGTGGAAAGCCGGAAGGTCTATTTCCCTCCGGCTCTCTTACCTCCCGAGGATAGGAATGAAAGTTATCACCATCAGGGAATTATTTGAAACTAAGAAAAAAGACCTTGCTCTCTCACTGGTTACTGAGCCTGAGACTTTAAATAAAAAACTCAGCTCACAGTTTATTAATAGGCCAGGTTTAGCTCTGGCAGGATATCTGGATGTTTTCTTTTCTGACTGTCTTCAGGTCTTTGGAGAAGTGGAAGTCCGATATCTACAAACTTTACCTGAAGAGCTTATGCTTGAACGAATGCGTCGCATCTTTCAAATGGACATACCTTGCATAATCATTACTAAGGGTCTAACCTTTCCTCCTTCCATTGAATATCTTGCAAATGACCTCAATATACCCATCCTTTCCAGTCGTCTTTCCACAGCTCAGCTTATTCAACTTTTAAATAGGTATTTGCTGGATGTCTTTGCTCTGGAAAAGACTATCCATGCTACCTTGGTTGAAGTGTTCAGTCTGGGAATATTGCTTACCGGTAAAAGTGGCATTGGCAAAAGTGAATGTGCTCTGGATTTAATTCATAGAGGACACAGTTTGGTAGGAGATGATTTAATTACTATTCGTTTGATTGATGATAAATTAATAGGAAAATCCAGCAGAGACCTGGGCTCTTTTATGGAAATACGAGGTGTGGGATTTGTTAATGTGGAAAGAATGTTTGGGATAGAAAGAGTGAGAAAGCAAAAAGAGATTGATTTGCAGATTGAATTGATGCCCTGGCAGGAGAATATTGATTATGAACGCATTGGTTTAGCCAATAACTATGCTGAACATCTCGGAGTGAAACTTCCTATTATCTATCTTCCCGTATCGCCAGGAAAAAATGTTTCCGTTATTGTAGAAGTAGCAGCAATGAATATGATTCTTAAGGGAGTCGGTTATGATGCCGCAGAGGATTTTAATCGTCTTCTACATGAACAAATTCGTAAACAAACATTACAAAAGCCTATCGTCACTTAACTGAATGAGTCGGAGAAAGGTCAAAGTTGTAAACAAACTTGGGTTACATGCCAGACCAGCAGCTCTATTAGTGAAAGCTGCAACCAAGTATAGAAGTGATTTCTTTATTGAAAAGGATGGAATGCGGGTGAATGGTAAAAGCATTATGGGAGTTATGATGCTGGCAGCAGAATGTGGTTCAGTTCTGGATTTGATTGCAGATGGAGTGGACGAAGAATATCTTCTGGATGAAATTTCGGAATTAATAGCCAGTGGCTTTGGAGAAGAGTGAAGTTATGCATATAATAGAAGGATTGGTCATCTATCCAGGTTTGATTATGGGAAGAGCAAGAAAACTGGAACCTATATCCTGGGATTTGCCTTCTACTCATATTGCTGCTTCTTCCCTAACCACAGAAATCCAATCCTTTGAAGATGCCGTAAGTTCTTTAGCAAAAACAATCAAGCTTCAGCTGGAAGAGCTTAAAGATTCTGAAGAAGAACAAGCAATCCTGCACTCTCATCTCTTAATACTTCAAGACCCCGAGCTTGTTTCTCAAGTGAAAGATTATATCTCCCAAAACTTAGTTCCTGCCCCTTTTGCTATTCAACAAGTCTTTTCTCAGGTGCAGAATCACATTAAAAACTTATCTAACGATTTCCTGGCACAGCGTGAAGCTGATTATCGTGATGTAGAACACCGTCTTTTGCTAGAAATTACAGGACAACAACAAGAAGTTTTACATAATTGGGCTCCAGACCAGATTGCCATTTTACACGAGGCTTCACCTTCCTTGGTTAGTGCTTTTGCTTATTATAAAGTTCCTGCCTATTGTTCTGAACAGGGTAGTTTAACTTCTCATGCTTCTATTCTGAGTCGTGCCCTAAAAATTATCTCTATTACTGCCTTACCTGAGCTTTGGAAAAAGGTTTCGGAAAATGAGAAAATTATCTTGGATGGTCTAAGCGGTAAAGTCATAATAGAACCTGATAATGCTACCTTAGAATATTATGAAAAACTATTTGCAAATTATCCTAAACCAGAAGAACCTGTAATTCTGGAAAAGGATTCCCCTATCCAGACTAAAGATGGACGCAGAATAAAGCTTCGTTGCAATCTGGACCCTTTATCTGATTTGAATGAACCATCCAAATTAGCTGCAGATGGTGTGGGACTTTATCGTACAGAATTTTTATACTTAGGGAAAGATGAATTACCTTCCGAAGATTACCAGTTCTCTATTTATAAACAAGTAGCAGAAATTATTGCACCTCACAGCGTTATAATTCGCACTTTTGATCTGGGTGGCGATAAACTTTCCCATCTCATACCTTCAAATCCTGAGGATAATCCCTATTTAGGAAGTCGGGGCATTCGTTTTTCTTTAAGTCATAAGGATATCTTTAAAACTCAAATAAGAGCTGTCCTTAGAGCTGCGATTTTTGGCAAAGTAAAACTGATGTTTCCGATGGTTAAGGATTACCAGGATTTTCTGCAGGTAAAAGAAATAGTGGAAGAATGTAAAACTGAACTGGCAAAAGAAAATATCCCCTTTTCTAAAAATCTCCCTTTAGGCGTTATGATAGAAATCCCTTCGGCTGCACTTTGTGCAGAAGAATTAGCAGAAAACTGTGATTTTATGAGTATAGGCACTAATGATTTGGTGCAATATACCTTAGCTGCAGATAGAAATAATTCTGCTTTATCAGATTATTATATCACGCATCATCCTTCGGTACTGAAACTTATGATGCTAACCTTACAAGCTGGAAATAAATATGAAAAACCCGTATCTATCTGCGGCGAAATGGCATCGCAACCGCAATATGTTCCTTTATTAATTGGTATGGGATTTAAAGAACTCAGTGTTGGAACTGCTGCTTTTTTACGATGCAAAAATATTATCCGTCGTTGTGATGAAAATCTTTTTAACCTAATAAAAAACACTGATTTAGAGCATTTAGATTCCATAGAAAATCTAATCTTTGAACAATTAAAACCTTACTACAAATTTTAAGGGAGCTATTATGTTAACTTTTGAATATCGTAATCTTCTTCATTCTGAACTAATTCCTACCGCCATCCCTGAATCGCGTATAAGAGATTATACTCGCGCTTGCAAACTGGCTAATGAAGAAATTCAGGCTGACCGTCAAGCTGGTATTTTAGGTTTTTATGACCTTCCTGAACGAAATGTTAGCCATATTCTGAATTTTATGGAATCTCTTGACCCTAAATTTGATACTATGGTAGTATTGGGTATTGGTGGTTCTGCTCTGGGTAATAAAGCACTATATTCTGCTCTTAAAACTGAACGCAATTTAGATAAAAAGCTTTTTGTTTATGATAATGTAGACCCCGTTTTCCTCTTTGAAATTTTAAACCAAATTAATCTTGATACCACTATCTTTAATGTTATTTCTAAAAGTGGAACTACTGCAGAAACTATGGCTGCTTATTTGATTATTACGGATATACTCAAAAAACGCTATCCTGACGATTATAAAAACCGATTAATCATTACCACGGATAAAAATAAAGGATTTTTACGCAAGCTGTGTAATGAGGAACACTATCCCTCTTTTGTGGTTCCTGATAATGTAGGGGGACGTTTTTCGGTACTTAGTGATGTAGGACTGGTTTCTTCTGCTTTTGCAAAAATAGACATTCAGAAGCTGTTACAAGGTGCAGCTTCTATGCGAAATCGTTGTGCTGATTTAACTAATATATACGATAATCCTGCTTATTTAAATGGACTATTGCACTATCTATATTTCCGAGAAGGGAAAAACATAGCTGTGATGATGCCCTATTCCAATTCACTTTATGACCTGGCAGATTGGTACCGTCAACTTTGGGCAGAAAGTTTAGGTAAACGCTACGACCTTAAAGGGCGAGAAATATTGGTTGGTCAAACTCCAGTTAAGGCTTTAGGTGCAACCGACCAGCATTCTCAAATTCAGCTATACACGGAAGGTCCTTATGATAAGGTTATAACTTTTTTAACTGTCTTAAATTTCCAGCATGATTATGTTATTCCCAATCTCCATCCTGAAAGTGAAGATGTTAGTTATCTGGGAGAACATAAACTTTCTGAATTACTTAATGCAGAAAGACTTGCCACTGAAATTGCCCTAACAAAAGCCAAACGTCCCAATGCAAATATTATCTTCCCTCAAATTGATGAATTCCATCTGGGAGAATTCATTATGATGTATGAAATTCAAACTGTATTTACCGGAAAACTATTGCATATAAATCCACTGGACCAACCTGGAGTTGAAGCAGGTAAAAAAGCCACTTATGCCCTAATGGGAAAACCAGGTTATGATAAGGAGCGGGAAGAAATCCAGCAATATTTACAGAAATTGGGAAAGAAGTAAGCGTATTTTAATCTCATAGTGTCTTTATCTCAAAGCTTTAATTAACAAATAGTAAGGTTATAATGAGGTATTAATGACCAAAGAGATTTTTCCACCTTTATAAGAAGAAGGGAATTTTATTTTCGCAAATGCAGCTAAATTACCCTTTTTCCTTGACATCGTAGATAAAGTTAAAATCAAAGTAATTTAAATAATATTGAATTAAGTGAATTGTGAATGTTTACCACTACTTTTCAAATAAAGGGGTTTAAATGTCATTTTTTGGGATACTGGGAATGAAAGCGAATGATATTGCCATAGACTTAGGAACAGCTAACACATTGGTGTATAAAAAGAATGCTGGTGTGGTCATTAATGAACCATCAGTGGTTGCAGTATCAAGTGATAATAAGAGAATTATAGCCATAGGTCAACAAGCCAAAGTGATGCTGGGGAAGAATCCGGATGAAGTGAAAGTCATTAAACCGATGAAAGATGGAGTTATTGCAGATTTCCAGGTGACAGAATTGATGTTGCGCGATTTAATCTTGCGAGCCCAAAAGAAGCGTTTATTAGTACGTCCTCGGGTTATTGTATGCGTTCCATCTGGCATAACAGAGGTAGAAAAAAGAGCAGTAAGAGATAGTGCTCTTCATGCTGGAGCTCGTGAAGTTTATCTGGTTTCTGAGCCCGTTGCTGCTGCTATAGGAGCAGACCTCCCTATTGAGGAAGCTTTTGGAAATATGATTATGGATATTGGGGGCGGAACTACTGAGATAGCGCTTATTTCTCTTTCTCACATTGTAGTCCATAATTCCATTCGGGTTGGTGGTGATAAGATGGATAATGATATCATCAACTATTTAAGGAAAAAGAACAATCTTCATGTTGGATTACTTACTGCAGAGAAGATAAAGACCACGATTGGAAGTGCTTATCCCCTAAAAGAAGAGCTCACTATGGAAGTGCGAGGAAGGGATATTGTTTCCGGTTTTCCGGTTACTATCAAAATATCTTCAGAAGAAATCCGGGAAGCTCTATCTGAAACTGTTAGTACCATTGTAGATTCTATCAAAAGATTGTTTGAACGGACTGCTCCAGAGCTTGCTGCAGATATTGCGGAACGAGGAATCTATCTCACAGGTGGGGGTGCTTTGTTAAAAGGTTTAGATGAAAAAATCTCTAAAACCGTAGACCTTCCTGTTTATGTAGTTCCAGACGCACTGGAATGCGTGGTTAAAGGTGCAGGAAAAGTCCTGGATGATATAGACCATTACAGAGAAGTTCTCATTAAGCGAATAGAAGATTGAATCAGCTTTTATCACTTAAATAGAACTTTCCCCTGAGATATTGAGTCATAAAATTGAATATAAAGAAGGATAGAGTAGGTGAAAAGATTCGTGCTACCCATTATTTTAGTGGTGCTATCCCTGATAATGATGATGGGAAGCACGGAAACCAGAATTCATCGTGCCTCTTTTTTCAGTAAAACCATATTTTTTCCCATTTCTTCTTCCTTAGAATCTATCAAAACTAATGCTACCTTAAAAAAGGAAGTTCAGCAATTAAGTAAGCAATTAACAGAAACGAAGCTGGAAAATCTAAAACTCAGAAATATCATTATGGAAAGTCAGACCCGTGAATCAATAACCTTTGATACGGGTCAAGTGGAGCTTGTTCTGGCAGAGGTTATTGGCTATTCAGGACCGTTTCAGCAACGGAACTTAATTGTGAACAAAGGCTCGCTAAATGGGATAAAACCTGAACTTCCTGTCATTTCTACCAATGGTATTGTAGGCAAAGTGGTAACGGTTGCTTCTGACCATTCTATAGTATTACCTTTCACCAATCCTCGTTTTCAATTACCTGTGATGGATAAAGATACTGGCGTGCAGGGTATACTGCAAGCCGATATTAATGGCAAAATTTATATGAATATGATTAAAATAGGTTCTCAAATAAGTGTGGGAGATACAATTGTTACCTCCAATCTTTCTGATTTGTATCCTAAAAGTTATCCGGTGGGGATAGTTTCTCGTATACATGAATCTAAGGACTATCTTTTTATCTCAGCTGAAATTCAGCCCTTTACGCAAGTAGAGAATCTGGAACACATCTTTATAATAAAGAAGAATAATATCTTATGAATAAGAACAAAAATATCTCACCTATCATAAACTATAATGGAAAGAGGATAGAACGCATCCCTGTCCAGACCAGAATTTTAACTTCAGAAGACAATATTGCTCAGGTAATCAGAGAATATGCCTTACCTCTTATGCAGCAAGGAGATATATTGACAATTAGTGAAAGTCCCCTTGCAATAACACAAGGAAGAGCTGTTCCAGTGGAAAATATAAAGCCAAGTAGATTAGCTCGCTTTCTTTCCTCTAAAGTTATGCGAGTACCTTATGGCATTGGACTTGGTTCACCCACCAGCATGCAATGTGCCATAGACGAGTGTGGTGCATTACGCATTTTTTGTGCTGCTGTAGTTGGAGGTTTTACTAAAAAATTTTTCAAAAGAAGTGGGGATTTTTATCGTCTTGCAGGAAAACAAGCTGCACTAATTGATGCTGCAGAAACCACTACCATAGAACCTTATATCCATACCGTTATTAAAGGACCTATTCATCCTGAAAAAGTAGCTCAAGAGCTTTCTACAGAATTGGGTTATCCCATTGCCATTATGGATATCAATGATATAGGAGGTTGCTGGGTGATTGGAGCAAGTAAGGGGATTTCCAAACAATTTTTGGAGCAGGTGATGAAGGATAATCCGCAAGGTCAAAGTGATGAACTTACTCCTTTTTGTATTATTAGACGGATAGATTGAGATGTTCTGGAAGCATATTTGGACATTTATATTTGGATTAATTATATTTTATCTTCAAGTCCTAATTATGCCTGCTCTGGAAATAGCTGGGGTGATTCCATTAATTTTTATACCCTGGATTGTATATATCATCTGGACTCGTGATTATAATGTTTCTTTAATAATTATATTTTTAATCGGATTATTATACGATACCACTATTCCTGAAACATTTGGTATGTATACCTTTATTTTTATTATTATGGGTATCGTTATTGACCTGTTCCGAAAACCTTTTGAAAGTAAAAGTGTGGTAGCTCAGATTTTATCACTTTTAGTGGCTAATATCGTTTTCCATCTTATCAGCTATTTTATCTGGGGTATAAGCTATAGCTTTACCTCTTCTCTCATAAGTACGATAATGTTGGCATTCTTCTATAATCTTGCAATGAGCATGGTTGTATATTGGACCATATATCTGATATCTCATTTACGCATTGAGCTGAAGCATGATTAAAATGAAAAATTATTACCTCCATATTTTTCGTGGTGTCTTAATTATTTTATGTATGATATTGGTGGTAATGCTTTTCAAATTACAGGTAGTAAAAGGAAGCTATTATCAACGCATTGCCGAAAGCAATTTTGTGCGTATCCGTCGTATTCCTGCCACGCGAGGAGAAATATACGATAGTAAATATCGTCCTATCGTTACTAATATCCCTTCTTACAATTTATATCTCACCAGCGGTAAAATATCCGATATGAATGCTCTTTCCTCTTTTTTAGCATATAACTTTAACATTGATGCAGAGGAATTGCGCAAGATGGTTTTTGAACAGCGTTTTAAGACCTATGAAGAGATATTAATTCTGGATAATATATCTTATGAGACAGTTATAAAGCTTTCAGAGAAGGTTAGTGATTTCCCCGAGCTTAGTTTTCGTAGTGGCACAACCCGCAACTATCTATATCCAAATCATTTTTGTGGTTATGTTGGAAGAATAGACGCAAAGGAATATGAACGCTACAAAGATGAGGATTACTCTCTCAATGCATATATTGGAAAGAACGGATTGGAACGCTATTATGAGGTCTTATTGAGGGGTAAAGATGGTAAAGAGATTATCCAGGTGGATGCTCAGGGCAGAAGCTTAGAACTCTTTAAAGATAATATATTTCTTCCACCTCAAAATGGGCTGAGCCTCATTTTAACTATTGATAATGAATTGCAGAGTTATGCTAATGAAATCTTCCCCCAAGGTGCAAAAGGTTGTATTATTGTAACCGATGTAAAAACTGGAGGGATTTTAGCTTATATAAGTAAACCAGATTATGACCCTAATCTCTTTATGCAAAAAATCACACCAGAGGTCTGGGCAAGTTTAAACACTCCAGCTAAACCCTTACTGGATAGAGTCATTAATGCAACTTATCCTCCGGGTTCAGTTTTTAAACCTGTGATGGGAACACTTGGCTTGGAAAAAGGAGTGATTGATAGAAACACCCATTTAGCAGCTTGCAGAGGTGGACTACAGATTGGAAATCGTTTCTTTCGTTGCTGGTTTGCAGCTGGACACGGTTCTTTAAGCATAGTAGATGCATTCAAGGTTTCTTGTGATGTCTTTTTCTATGATTTGATTAATCATATGGAACTGGATGAAGTTTATGCACATACCAGAGCTTGTGGATTAACAGATAAAACTGGAATTGATTTACCTAACGAACGAAGTGGCTTTTTCCCAGATACCAAATATTACAAGAAAAGAATAGGAAGAGTTACAGGATTGAGTGGATACAAAGCTAATCTTGCCATTGGACAGGGTGAAGTACTTTGTACTCCTATGGAAATAAACACTTTCTATGCTGCTATTGCACGAGGTGGACTCTGGTTGCAACCTCATCTGTTAAATAGAACTATGGGAACAGCACGTATAAACCGGGAACAAATAGAACCATTGAAAAGTTACCGAATGCCCTGGTCCGCAAACACTCAACAAATTATAAAAGAAGGTTTATGGGCGGTTACAAATGCACCGGGAGGAACTGCCAGAGCTATTAATGTGCCAGGTGCAACCACCTATGGTAAAACCGGTTCGGCTGAAAATTATATGGGAAAACTAACTCATGCCTGGTTTACAGGTTTTATTGAGACAGATAAACCGGGAATTGTGGTTACTGTCTTCTTAGAAAATGCCGGTGGAGGTGGAGCAGTTGCAGCTCCTATAGCTAATAAAATTTTTAATTATTATATGGGCAATATTGAAAGAATTGAGAGAACTGCACCTATACCACCCCAATTCCTAACTGCAGAAGAGCAAGAAGCTGAATTTGGGATGGAGATGGAAACTTCCTCTACCACAGAAATTTCTGTACCTACACCAGAATTACCGTTGACAGAAAATCATCCTGAATCCAATCCTTAAACTTTAAAGAATATGATTAATAAAAAGAAATTTGATTTTGTTCTGGCTGGCTATTTGATTGCTCTTATAGCTCTGGGATGTATTATAATCTTTTCTGCTTCTACAACTACCATTGGTGGATACACAAATACACAAAATTACTGGTGGAAACAGGCTATTTTTGCGGTGATATCCTTATTGGCAGTCTATCTACTCCTAAAGATTCCAATGTCTATATTTGAATTGTTGATAGTGCCAGCTTATATATTAAATATTCTGGCTTTGATTTTGGTCCTCTTTACACCTCCTGTAAATGGTGCTCATCGCTGGTTTTCTTTCTTAGGAATTAATTATCAACCTTCAGAAAGTGCAAAACTTCTGACCATTCTGGTGGTAGCGAGAGCAATCTCACAAGATAATATGACAGAAATAAAACAGATATTTATCGCACTGGGATTAACTGTCCTACCGGCTTTACTTATCTTAATTGAACCCGATTTTGGTTCTACTTTAGTCTTTTTCTTCAGTTTACTGGCAATGTTGATTGCCGCTGAATTACCCCTTTACTATATCTTACTGCTGATTTCACCAGTTATTAGTATCATCACTTCTTTCTGGTGGATAGCCATTATCATCTGGATTATAGTATTGGTATATCTATTATTACGTGCCAGACTTTCCTGGATTACTATCTCCATTGCGTCCATTCTTAATGTCTTTCTATCACTTATAACACCTGTTTTCTGGAATGGACTAAAAGATTATCAGCAACAGCGTATTTTGTCTTTTTTAAATCCTATGGCAGACCCTTTAGGCTCAGGATATCAGATTATCCAGGCTAAAATTGCCGTAGGTAGTGGTTCTCTTTTTGGAAAGGGATGGCTCAATGGAACTCAGAAGAATATGCATTTTTTGCCTGAACATCATACCGATTTCATCTTTAGTGTGATTGGAGAAGAATTTGGCTTTATCGGAAGTCTGGTCTTAATTGGCTTATTTTTCCTCTTCTTCTATAGATTTATAAACGATATCGGAGAAATTAGAGTTCGTGAACGTCGTATTGCCGCTGCTGGTATTTTTGCTTATCTTTTATTTCAGACCTTTATCAATATCGGTATGAACATTGGACTCATTCCTGCCACGGGAATTCCTTTGCCTTTTATCAGTTACGGTGGCTCTAACTTACTTTTTAGTACCCTGGCAGTAGGGGTTGTATTAAAATATCTAAATGAGAGAGGGTTAATGAAATGAAAAAGATTTTATTTTTTGGATTGTTACTAATTGGAATGGCTTTAACTTTTACTTCTTGCTTTGTCCATTCCAGTCTTATGTATTTTGAAAAAGATACTGAAGGCTTACCAAATCTACTATCTAATCCAGGATTTAACGCTTATTCACTGGACCCCAGGGAATCTTTAAAAGGATGGTCCGTGCTAATTGAACCTGCTGACCAAGAACAAACTCCACCAAATATCGTATTTATTGATGGGGAACGCGCTTTACATGGTAGTAGCTCCTTGCGAATTGATGCTTCTCCTTACAAAGTAAGCATCATCTCAGACCCCTTTAAAGTGAACCGTTATGGCGGATATTATGTCCGTTGTTATACCTGTTCTTCAGAACCGAAAGGACCACAAATTAATTTGCGTATGCTCACTTTTAAGGCTGATGGCTCTATTGATAAAAAGTTTAAAGATAATATTCAAAGCAAAAATGAATGGGATAAAATGTCAATTAGCGCAGGATTTTTAAGTCCCGGTGTTTCTTTTGGTAGAGTTATCATAGAAATCCCACCATTTACTCAGGGTTCAGTGTGGCTTGATGATGCTGGTTGTTGGGAAGTGCATCACTTCAAAATTGATTGATGAGAATTATAATCCAGCGAGTAAACGAAGCGAAGGTGCTGGTAGAACAGCAATTAGTGGCTCACATCAAAAACGGACTTCTACTTTTAGTCGGTTTTGGTAAAGATGATGACGCTGCTAAAATACCTTTAGCTAAAAAGAAAGTGCTGGAACTACGTATCTTTCACGATGAAAATAATAAAATGAACCTCTCAGTTAAAGATATTGGTGGCAGTCTATTACTTGTCCCACAATTCACTCTTTATGCCGATTGTAGACGCGGAAGAAGACCGGATTTTACCGCTGCAGCTCCACCTGTTCTCGCTGAAAATCTGTTCAACCAATTTACAGAATCAATTAAAGAAACTGGTATTAATGTTCAAACTGGTGTTTTTGGCGCTCATATGGAAGTGGCATTAGTAAATGATGGTCCAGTTACTATTTTTATGGAATTCTAAAATATTAATTTCAACTGGGATAATGATATTTGATTTAATTAATTTTGAAGACAATTTTTTCAGAGACCCAAAATGCCTAACTCCTCCCTCTCTTACCCCTATCTGCTCCTTATCTCCGGGGATAGGAAGTTAAAAAGATAGAGCTAAGGAAGAGCTAAGAGAGAACCCAAAACCCCTGAATATATTAATAAATAAATAATTTGAATGATATAATTGATGTTATTTAATATATAGTTAAGAAATGGAATTATCTGTAGTAATAAAGTTTAACTTCCGTATTCTCTGCTTTTTCACTGATAGTAAAATAACCCTTCCCCTTAGCGTCAAAAGCAACTGCTTCACCCTGTTCTTCCAGCTCATAAGGCAAAATTTTAGGTTTGGTCATTAATGCCTCTATCACCGTTTTATTGGGTCTTCTTTTATAGCGGTAGATTTGATTATAAGTTTTCACAAGAATATAATCTCCGGAGGGAGAAAAATCTGCTGCAACAACCCATTTATAGGAAAGAGTACCAATTAGACGGGCAGTATTGACCTCAGTAAAAGATTGTGGATAAGATAGTTGATAGATTTTAGCTGGATTATCTCTTTTACTGATGATATAGATATCTCCTGTTTTAGGGTCAACCATTAATGCTTCCGCATCGCGAGGTCCATCTTCATAGACAAATTCTATTTTCTGTATATTATGGACAAGGATTAAAGTATCCTTAATCTCTGGTTCTTCAAAGCGATAAATAAAGGAAGAAGAATGCGATGAATTATTATCTCCAATATCTCCAACATACACATAAGGTTTTTTGTCTTTGGGGTCATAACAAGTAGCAATATCTTCCCAATCTCGGTTTTCAATTCCTTTCAGGATAATCTTTGCTGGCATAAGCCCTATTTGATTGAGCACATAAACTGCTGCTTCACCACCGGAATCGTTGTGAGTGTAAAGTAATCCTGGATATTTCAGGCTTGAAGCTATTCCAGAAGCTTCATTTATTTCGGTTTCTTCCACCAGATAGGAAAGCACTGATTTTCCATTAAGAAAAACGCAACTAAATATCAGGAGGCTTATTAGAAGCAGGATTAATATGGGAGAGGATTTTTGATTACTCATTAATTAACTCTTTCATAAGGAGAAGAGGAAGAATCATAATTCAGGGAATTGATGTCTTCCCACAGGGGTTCACCGGCATCTATATTATCTCCAGCTTGAAAGTTTAAGGATACTTTGCCGGGTAAAGAAATAGTGCAACTTCCTGAACCGGTAACCATTCCGATAAGATTTCCCGTAGTGAAATCAGGTTCTGAGAACCAGTAAGGTCTTTTGAAATTCAAGCGAATGTAGGCTTTTCCAGCAGGTGTTTCAAATTGGACAACCCCGTTTTCTAAATAAGCAGAGGAATGTGGACTGCGAAATTCCACCCGGTCAAAAAGACTTTTCCTTATATTTATTAAAGTGTTATCATCAATTCTTCTGATATAGGTTATTTTCCCTTGCACGGGTGAAACTATGGCATTCTCTGGAGGAATTGGTATACGCTGACGATAACGATAACAAAGTCCAATAATAATGTAGGCTGCAATTGCCAGAATAGCAATTATTAGTGCCACATCGTAGTATAAACGATTATTATTAGGAAAAATAGAATTCATTATAATAGCCAGAACAAGAATAATAAGAGCTGGAATTTGACTTCTGAATTGAGCGAATTTAATTCGTCTTAAGTGATTAACATCGGTTAAAAGGTATTTATCGGTCTTATGAACCATTCCCTTACTCTCCTTCCTTAATAAATTTATTCAATTCTGCTAACTCAAACTACTTTATCTTGCTCTGGTCCAGGTTTCGGTATGACCCATAATAGATACACCTATATATTTACGTAGTTTCATAGTGTTAGGCCCAGTTAATTCTACTTTTGCTGAATAGGTGTTTCCTGTGGCATAATCATAGAAGGTGCCATTTTCATATTTATTTTCACCTGCAGGAACTAACCCTTTGATGATAACCAAATCCATCAGAGGACGAGAACGAAGATTGGGATCTGGATTTTTAACATCTGTCCTGGGTTTCCCATTTTCCATAGGTTCTTTTAGCCAGATAATCTTACCACAATAATAATCTGTATAAGGCTGGTAAATCTGCACTTTTGCAGTTTTATCCGGGTCATGCCAGTATCCTTCAATGCTATAAACCTGGGCAACAAGCATTAAAGGTAGAAACATTGCCACCGCAGTAAGAGATAAAATCAATTTTTTCATTTTACACTCCCTGCTTATCTTTACTTCATAGTTTAGATAATCCCGCAGCGTTTATAAATAAAATCAACATTTCTGAGATATCTCTCATAATTAAAGATATCCTTAATTTCTGCTTCAGGCAAGAGAGAAGTTATCCTGCTATCTGCTAACACATACTCCTTGAAGTCTTTACCGGTATTGGCACATTCCATCGCATCGGATTGAACTATAGTATAAGCTACCTCACGAGAAAGTCCTTTCTGAACCAGATGCAAAAGCACCGCCTGTGAAAATACCAGACCATGCGTCAGTTCCATATTGGCTTTCATATTCTCTGTATATACTACCAAGTTGCTGATTAAACTGCAACATTTAGAAAGCATATAATGCACTAAGATGCAGGAATCGGGCAAGATAATGCGTTCTACGGAAGAATGAGAAATATCTCTTTCATGCCAGAGGGGAATATTTTCCAGAGCGGCAATTAGATTAGAACGAAGCACTCGTGACAATCCACAAAGTTGTTCACTCACGATAGGATTGCGTTTATGTGGCATAGCGGAAGATCCTTTTTGTCCTGGAGAGAAATTTTCTTCCACTTCTTGAACCTCAGTTCGTTGCAAATGTCTTATTTCCAGAGCAATTTTTTCTATCAATGCACCGATAAGTGCAAGTTCAGCTAAGAAATAGGCATACCGGTCTCTTTGAATTACCTGAGTAGAAATATTTACTGGTTTTAAATCCAGATACTTACAGGCTAATTCTTCCACCCGGGGGTCTATATGAGCAAAATTTCCCACAGCCCCACTGAATTGTCCTACAGCTACGGTATCAATCGCATTTTGTAGGCGTTGCACATTTCTTTGTGCTTCATCATACCAGAGAGCGAATTTCAATCCAAAACAAGTGGGTTCAGCATGAATCCCATGAGAACGCCCCATACACAAAGTTCTGCGATGTTCTCTTGCTTTTAATTTTAAAGTTTCCGCCAGACGAAGTAATTCGGTTAAAATCAACTCACCTGAACGCTTTAATTGCAAAGCTGTAGCAGTATCCAGCACATCAGAAGAGGTCAATCCGTAATGAATCCAGCGAGCAGGTTCACCTACATATTCTGCCACATTGGTCAAAAAAGCGATAACATCGTGATGCGTGACTGCTTCAATCTCATCTATACGCTCACTATTAAAATCCGCTTTTTCGGCAATAATTTCCCAATCAGCATCTGGAATAATATCCAGTTCATGCATTGCACGAGCCGCTGCTAATTCTACTTCTAACCAGCACTCATATCGGTTCTCTTGAGTCCAAATATGCTCCATTTCAGGTAAGCTATAACGTTTAATCATCAATTACTCCAGTAAACTTTTAAACATTTGTTTCCAATCTTCTGGTAATTCCACTTTTGGATTGGGAGGAAGAGGTTCTATGTGTGCGTTTCCATAACTAATAGAATCAATCAATAATACTATATAGGTATTTTCACTGATAGCCAATTTTACCTTATCGGGATCACCTTGAGAATTACGATTGATATTTATTTCCATTCCGGATTTGGGTTCAATAATTCTTTCCAGTTGCATAGTGGAGTTGAATTTTAGCTGTAAGCCTTCCAGGTTTAATTCCTGGTGATTGATTATAGAATCGGCAAAAACCGTAAAAAGTGAATCCCTATCAATATCATAAATCGGCAACTTTTCAGGAAAGATTGGCATTTGAGCCAGGATTTCTATTTTAGGAAATTGAGGACATTGAATAGCAAGATAATCACCATAATAGACAGAAATTAAAGGTTTTGGATTTGCTGCCAGAACACCACCAGATAGTATATCAAAACGCATAGCCTCAGGTGTTTTAGAAAGGACAAACATTCTCCTCATAGTGAGACCTGAATTAGTTAATTGCACCACACCATGTGCTTCAAAATTTTGCCATCTCTCCCATTCAGTTCTCAATAACTGAGTCTTGTCTACAGGTTGCATACTGGCACAAGAGACTACTGTAAGTAAAACTATAGTTAAACTAAATAAAAATACAGGATGCTTCATAAAGCCACCTCCGGTTTTTTACGGTAAAGTGTCCATATTCCAATAGCAGCTGCTATAATCATTATCACACTAAGAATCTGACCGATGGTCATAAAACCGAGAAAATATCCAATTTTATCATAGATTTCCAGGTCATCCGGCACCCTAATGAATTCTATAAGAAAACGGAAGATGCCATATAGACCGATAAAAGACCAAAAGACTAATCCTTCCTTTTTAGTTTTTTTAAGAAGAATATAAGAGAGCACTCCGAGGACAATACCTTCAAAGAAGAGTTCATATAACTGAGTTGGATGACGGGGTAAAGGTCCAGCATCAGGGAAAACCATACCCCAGGGTAAATTTGTTACCTTCCCCCATAGTTCTCCATTAATAAAATTACCTAATCGCCCCAATCCTAACCCAACTGCCACCATAGGCATAGCACAATCAGCAACTGAATAGAAAGGAATTTTTTGCCTGCGCATATAAATCAGACAGGCTATAATAACTCCCAGAGCACCTCCATGAAAACTCATCCCTCCTTCCCAGACATAAAGAATTTCCACCGGATGCCTCAGGTAATAGGGTAGATTATAAAATAGCACATAGCCCAATCTACCACCTAAAATAACTCCGATCATAATGGAAAAGATAATTCCATCATATTGGTCTCGGGTGATTTTAACTTTTCTATATTTTAGTAATTTCCAGAGAAAAATGTATCCCAGTATAAAACTCAAAACATAGAAGAATCCATACCAGCGAATGGAGAAATTGATTCCACCAATAGTAAATTGTGCCATCACCGGATCAATATTAGGATAAGGTAGCATTATTTTGCCCCACGAGTTATTTCATCCAGCTTCTTAACTATTAAATCTGCTGCCTCTTCTGGTGAAACCACATATTTTTCGGTTTTCTTTTCATGTTTGGGAGTAAAGATTTTAATAACTTGAGTGGGTGAGCCATTCAATCCAATTTCCTTCTCATCCAGTCCCAGGTCATCTGCGTTCCAGACAGTCAATGGCACGCTTCTGGCATTACGTTTTCCTCTAAGAGATGGTAGACGAGGAGTGTTTATTTCTTTAACAACAGATATGACAGCGGGCAATTTCAATTTTAATCGGTCGGAGCCATCTTCCATTAACCTTTGAAGTGTAATGGTTCCTTCATTAACCTCATCTATCTTCCGCACAAAACAACATTGACAGATATCCAGATGAGATGCAATGCCTGGTCCTACCTGACCGGTGTCTCCATCTATAGCTTGCTGTCCAGTAAAAATAAGGTCATAGTCACCGATTTTTTTAATAGCAGTCGCCAGAGTCAAACTAGTAGCTAAGGTATCTGCTCCAGCAAAACGACGGTCTGAAAGTAAAATAATATTATCTACTCCAACTGCCACTGTTTCTCTTAAAGTTTCCTCCGCTTGATTAGGTCCCATACAAATAGCTGTAACTATACCGCCATATCTTTCTTTCATTCTAACCGCTTCTTCCACTGCATAGGCATCAAAGGGATTAAGAATGCTTTCCACTCCTTCTCTAATGAGAGTGTTCGTTACGGGGTCAATTTTAATCTCTGTAGTATTGGGCACCTGTTTTACGCAAACAATAATATTCATAACTCTCAACCTTGATAAAATTCTTTTATAGCCTCAACCACATAGGACTTTTGCGCATCCGTCAGTTCTGGATAGATGGGAAGAGATAACACACTTTGTGATGCTTTTTCTGCCATAGGAAAATCACCTTTTTTGTAACCTAATTCGGCAAAACATTCCTGAAGATGCAGAGGTAAAGGATAATATATAGCACATCCTATTTCTTTTTCTTTTAGATGATGAAGTAAAGCATCCCTGTTTTCACAATAGATAGTGTATTGATTATAGATAGAAACGGCAGAAGGATGGATATAAGGCGTCTTAACCTGTGGAATATCTGCCAGCTGTTCATCATAAAATGCTGCATTAGCCCGACGACCTTCACTCCATTGACTGAGATAATCCAGTTTAACATTTAAGACAGCGGCTTGAATCGTATCCAGCCTGCTGTTTAAACCAACCCATTTATGATAATATTTAGGATTTTCTCCATGAACTCTTAATTGACGCAGTTTGAGTGCTAATTCTTCATCATTAGTTAAGCACATCCCACCATCACCCATAGCACCAAGATTTTTACTGGGAAAGAAAGATAAAGTTCCCACATCACCAAAGGAACAACTCATTTTGCCATCCCAAGTGCAACCAATACCTTGAGCATTATCTTCTATCACTTTCAAATTATATTTTTCTGCTATCTCCATAATCCGAGTCATATCACAAGCTTGACCAAAAAGATGAACTGGCATAATGGCACGAGTTTTATCCGTGATAGCTGCTTCAAGCTTTTCCACATCAAGATTAAAAGTGTCGGGATTAATATCTACGAACCGAGGTTTTGCTCCATTTCGCCAAATGGAAGAGGCAGTAGCAAAAAAGGTAAAAGGAGTGGTTATTACTTCATCATCAGCACCAATTCCTGTAGCTTGAACGGCAAGGACCAGTGCATCTGTTCCTGAGGCGCATCCTATAGCATATTTAATACCTAAATAGTTCGCCATCTTATCTTCAAATTCTTTCACCTGATGACCAAGAATAAAGTCATTTTCAGCAATAACTTCGTCAATCGCGGCTTTTACTTTAGACATAATTGGTTCGTATTGTGCCTGCAGATCTAACAATGGTACTTTCAATTTTATTCTCCTTTAATTAGCGAGGGTATGAATGCCCAATATTATTGTCATTATTTGTGTGGTAATCAACATTATATCTTTAAATCGGGTCCAAGCATCGTATTCCGTTTTAGCTGCCACAAAAACTGTATCTCCTGGATATAAAACTGTCTTAGAAGAAGGTCTAACCCAGTTTCCACTTTGTGCATCTATAATCCGAACACCATTAAAACTCTTATTATTTGTGTAACCACCAGCTGATTTAACATAATAATCCCAGGTTTTCCCTTCCACCCAGGGAATTAATCCAGGATTAACTACCTGACCAGTTACAGCTACCATATCCATTTTAAGAGGGACATAAAGATAATCTCCATCCTGCAGCACAGGATTGCATTCACTACCTTTAGATTCCCAGGTGCGAGAAACATCTATGCTATATCTACCTGGAAATTGACGCAGACGATTCTGTAAATAGTGGTATTCTATAATAGACATTTGGGTTATATCCATTTTCTTGAGCCGTTCAAATTCAGGGTCTACTTTCTCGGTATTGGGAAGATTTGCATAAATGGCGTTTCTCAGGTCTCCTCTGGAATTAGGTCCTCCACAAAGGAGCAATATATCATAGAGTGTGGTGTTATCACCTATATAATATTTCCCTGGTGATTTGACATTTCCTTCTACAATAATATTCCAGCCTCTTCTATATTCCGTATCACGATTAATAGTTATGCGGTCATAAGGATAGATTATAATATCTTCTGGTTTGTGCGTTCGCAAATCCACAGTAATCAAATCAAAATCTTTTAAATTCTCCTTATAACGATAGATATTAACTATCTTCCTGTCTGCACTCAAGGTAAAGCCTTGGGCAAGATTTAATAGGTCTGAAAGTCTGTCTCCTGCAATATATTCATATTCACCAGGATAATACACCTCTCCTACTATAGTAACTGTTGTATGAACAGCACCAACATTTATCACATCTCCATCTCGCAGAATAGGATTTTGCTCTAAATCACCCATCCGGACAAATTTCATATAATCATAAGTCTTTGTTTCTTTGCCTCTTGTTAGCTTAACACTCCTAAGAGCTTGAAAATTTAAAAATAAGGAATCTTTAGGGGAGACCGATTTTTCCTCAGAGGCATAAAGCCTCGGTATATAGGTAGGTCCTTTTTCAAGGATTATAGGAGAGGGAGTTCCAGCTAATTTTAAGGCATCTGAAAGACGACTAATAGAGGAAAGTTGATAAGTTCCCGGAGAATCTACAAAACCAGTCACATTAATAGAAATTAAGTTTGTTGGAGCGTAAGTTGTGGGTACCTGAGCAGCAATAAAAACACTCAGACTAAGTAGAATAATACAAATAACTTTACTTTTCATAATACTCAATCATTCTACGGATAATATCATCCAGACTGTATTTTGGTTCATAACCGATATATTCTTTAACTTTGTCCAGACAGGGCATACGATTCATCATATCCTCAAATCCTTCTTCAAATGCTTCTTCATAACTCATATACTCAATCCTGGATTTACTATCGCACATCTCCTTCACTTTTTTAGCCAGGTCTTCTATTGAAATGGATTCAGTAGTCCCTACATTGAATATCTCTCCTACACATTTAGGAGTATTCATCAATTTTATAAAAGCACCAACCACATCGGAAACATCGGCAAAACAACGAGTCTGCTTTCCTGTACCATAAACCACAATAGGTTGATCCAGCAAGGCAGCTTTGATGAATTTGGGAAGCACCATTCCATATTGACCAGTTTGACGAGGTCCCACGGTATTAAAACATCTAACAATCACCACGGGCAGTCTTTTCTCCCGAAAATAAGCCAGAGCCATAAATTCATCAATAGCCTTACTACAACTATATCCCCAGCGACTTATACGAGTAGGTCCAAGCAGGCGGTCATCATCCTCATGAAAAGGAACCTTATCACTTTTCCCATAAATCTCTGAAGTTGAAGTTATAAGAACTTTTGCTTTATATTTATTAGCCAGTTCCAGAACATTCTCCGTTCCCAGGATATTTGTTCGCAATGAAAGTAATGGATTCTCTATAATATATTTCACGCCTACAGCAGCAGCTAAATGATAAACTTGGTCTACCCCCTCCATCAATTTTTCCATTAATTCCCTATTCAGGATGCTACCAATGGTGTAATGAAAGTTACCATTGGCTTTAATGGATTCTATATTTTCCAGACGACCAGTAGATAAATTGTCTACCACCACCACCTGATTTCCTTCTTCTACCAGTCTTTCAGCTAAGTGCGAACCAATAAAACCCGCACCGCCTGTTATCAGAATCTTCATAACTTCTCCAATAATTAGCAGTTAGCAAGTTAAATCAATATTTCTATATCTTTTACTTACAAACTATAATCTACTATTTTGTCAATAAAAAAGACTTTGGGAATCTTAACTTATTTCTTCTCCATCTAATTCTGGAGTTTTATCACTTTTTCTTTGAGAATGATGAATTTTTCGGTAAACTTTATAATTATGCACCACAGTAATTAAAAAAACGATATTTGCCACACTGAGAATGACATTTAAACTGAAGGTATCCTTTTTCGCATAATGCCCAAATAAAATTCCTATTATAAGAATTAAGACAGTTTTATAGGTTATAATACCTTTAGTTACTCCTAATTTGCGGAAAACCCAGCGAGCCAGTGGATTCATTTCCCGGTGATGTTTGTCAGGATACAGTACTTTCCAGGTAGAATGACCATCCAGGATATTTAAAATTACAAAGATAATGAACTGTAAAATCAGCAAGGGTAAGCGAGAAAAAAGATGAATAAAACTCGCTTTCATATTAATTAAGATAGAAAAATGGGGCTTAAAGAAAGTCTATCAGGCATTTTTCAGTCTATCTGAGACGAAGGACTCTATTTGCGAAGCAAGAGTTTCACTTTCCTGAAGCAGATTCATAGCTCGATTATTAATGTCTTCTTTAAAAGCTTCATCTTTAATTTGCGGAAGGTTAATCAAGATATTATAATTAGCTGCTTTTGCGGCAGTTAAGGCAGTAAGAGCAGCAGTTCCTGCATCAGAAAGGGCATTCATATTTCCCACTTTGGCAACTTCATCAGCCAATTTTAAAGCTTGAAGAGCTATTTCCAGGGTGTGAAAGGGCACCAGAATAGCCTGTTTCGTTGCTTCTTCTATCTTTTGTTCTCTTAGCGCAATCTCTTCCTCTGTTTTTTTAGGCAACCGGCTTGCATCCATCATAGCATTGAAAGCATCGGTATCTTCATCTATTAATTGTATAGCCTGAAGTTTGATATCCTGTGCTTGAGGTGCAATTTCACGCACTTGGTTTTGCACGGATTCATAACCTTTTTTATTTATAGTAAGATTAGATACCATAGCAGTTAAGGCAGCAGAAAGAGCGGCACAAAAAGCAGCAACACTACCACCTCCAGGAGCAGGAGTATCCGTAGAAAGTAAATCAGCAAAAGATTCCAGACTCATTGCACTGAGTCTATCCTTCTTGGCAATAGCATATTCTATCACTTTTTTATCCAGGTCGAAAGGAGTAAGTTCTGCTAAACCCATAGATTGGATTGCCGTCTCCATAATCATTCTTTCTGGAAGACCAGTGCTCTCCCCCATTCTTTCCAGATAGAACTTGCCTGCATTAACCATAGCAGCCTTAGGAATTAAACCCACAAGTTCACTTCCCGTAACCACAATACCTCTTTCTGATGCGAGTTCACGCACTTTTTCCAGCACTATATGAGGAGGTGTGATTTTATAATTAGTCAGATTAATACTAATCTGAGCTCTTTTATAGCTTTCAATATACCATCCAACTGCTTTGCAATGTTGAAACAGCCCTGGGATAATGACTTTATTACCCTGTTCGTCCTTTATAATACGGCCCTTCTCATCTTTGGCAGGTCTTCCGCTTTCTCTGATGATAGCTGCTAGTTCACTGGCTTTTCTTTTGTCTCTGGTATTAAGATTGATATTATAGGCAATCAGGAATTCTCTTGCTCCAATAGCAGTAGCGCCGGACTTAGCATTAAAGATATGAGGTCCAAAATCAGGTTTCCAGGCAGGATCCTTAGCTTTTTCTGGTAACGCTTCATATTCTCCAGCCCGGATATTGGAAAGATTACGCCATTCTTCCTTAGTGGCAGCATATTCATAAAGATATACAGGAATCCCTAATTCTTCACCCACTCTTTTCCCCAGACGACGAGCATATTCCACGCATTCTTCCATTGTCATATCAGAAATAGGTATGAAAGGACAGACATCAGTTGCTCCCATACGAGGATGTTCACCATGATGTTTACTCATATCAATAAGTTCACTTGCTTTTTTGATAGCTTGAAATGCAGCTTCTAAAACTGCTTCTGGTTCACCTGCCATCGTAAAAACAGTGCGATTAGTGTCTGCTCCTGGATCAACATCCAGAAGAACCACATTTTTAACTGATTTGATAGCATTAGCTATAGCATCAATAACACTCTGGTCTCTTCCTTCACTGAAATTTGGAACACATTCCATCAGTTTCATACATTACCTCGGGGTTTAATTCTATGTATTTTTACTTTCAGTATTTTCCTATCAGTTACCTGTAACACCTGAATTCTATAACCCTCAATGTTAATTATTTGTCCTTGATGAGGGATTTTGGCAAGACGGTCAAGAATTAATCCTGCTACTGTTTGATAGTCTCCTTCCGGTAGCTGGATATTATATTCATCAGCTAAACGGTCAATTTCCATATCTCCAGGAACTAACCAGGTGTCCGGAGTTAATTGCTCAACCTCTTCAATTTCTTCTTCTTCATCATACTCATCAGCAATTTCACCAACAATCTCTTCCAGGATATCTTCCATCGTCACAATTCCAGAAGTACCACCATAAGCATCCACTACTATAGCAATACTACGGTGATATTTTTGCATTTGCCTTAAAAGAACACTTAGATTAATGTTTTCAGGAGTAAAGAAAGGTTTATGGGTCAATTTACTCACAGGTGTATCAGGAGAGCATTCCTTTTTGAGAAAATCATATATTATAAGGATTCCTACAATATCGTCAATATCTTTACCATAAACGGGATAGCGGGTAAAACCTTCTTCCCGAGCAATTTCTATTGCTTCAGAAACAGTCGCTGTGGCTGGAATAGCTACTAATTCGGTGCGCGGAACCATTATATCTTTAGCTACCTGTTCAGTAAAATCCAGGGCATCTTCAATCATTTCTATCTGAGGTTCTTCAGAGGCATCAGCTTCTGTCACCGAAAGTAAATAGGTTAAATCGTCCTTGGTTAAATAATTAAAACTATTTCCTTCCGTAATTTTAAGCATATTACGGAGACGAGTGTTCATCCAGGAAACACAAGTAACCAGCGGTTTTAAAATAGCGTAGACTCCTCGCATAAAAGGAGCTACCGCTGGAACTAATACATCAGAATATTCTCTAAACAAAGTTTTAGGCACTACTTCACAAAAAATAAGAACAATAGCTCCCACAATTAATGAGGTGTATCTTGCATTAAAACTTACGATATATCTATCTACTACATAAGTAGCAAGTGATGCAAAAAGAATGTTAACAATATTATTGCCTAAGAGAGTGGTACCTAAAACCTTATCAGGTTGCCTAACCATAGCCAAAAGTTTAGCTGCTGATTTATCTTTCTTCGCTTTACTTTCCAGTTCCAGCTGATTTATAGAGATAACACCATTTTCAAAACCAGCAAATAGAAAAGAAAATAGCATCAAGACAAGAAAAATCAGGCACCAGAGTATGATTTGTAAAATAGACATTTATTCTTTCACTTTTTCATTTCGCCAGGCTAATCTTAAGGCTTGAATAAAATCATCAATCTCGCCATTCATAAAAGATTCCAGGTCGTAGCTTGTCAAGTTAATTCTATGGTCGGTAACACGGGATTGAGGAAAGTTGTAGGTACGGATTTTAGCAGAACGGTCTCCTGTCCCTACTTGAGCTTTACGAGAACGGGCAATTTCCTGTTCTTGACGACTGATTTCTGCATCCAGAAGTCTGGACCTAAGCACTTTCAATGCTTTAGCCTTATTTTTAATCTGGGATTTTTCATCCTGACAGGTGACTACTATTCCCGTGGGAATATGGGTTATCCTTACTGCAGAATCAGTGGTGTTGACACTCTGACCACCATGTCCAGTGCTTCTATATACATCTATCCGCAAATCTTTTTCATCTATATCTATATCAATATCTTCAGCTTCGGGTAAAACTGCTACGGTAACAGCTGAGGTATGAATTCTGCCATTGGACTCAGTTACAGGTATACGTTGAACTCTGTGAACACCACTTTCAAATCGCATATGACCATATACATCATCCCCAGTAAGCAGAAAAACAATCTCTTTGTAGCCACCCAATTCTGTTTCATTAGCACTCAATACCTGGATTTGCCAGCCTTTCTTTTCTGCGTAGTAGCTATACATTCGGAAAAGGTCAGCGGCAAAAAGAGCAGCTTCTTCCCCTCCAGTTCCAGCTCTGATTTCTACAATAGCATTTTTATGGTCATTCGGATCTTGAGGAATCAGCAATTCTCTGATTTTTTCTTCACTTGTTTGAAATTTATTTTTCAGCTCTTCCAATTCCTCTTTAGCCAGAGCTTCCAATTCTGGGTCAGATTCTGTTTGCAAGAGACTATTTGTATCTGCAAGTTGTTTTTGCAGTTTTTGATAGTTGTCCCATTCAGAGCAAATCTCTTCCAGCTCTTTATATCGTCTACGCAAGGCTTTATAGCGATTAGTATCGTTTATTATAGAAGGATCTGAGAGAGTTTTTTGAAGTTCTTCCAGTTCCTTTTTATAGCTATTAAGTTTTTCTTCAGGTAACATCTTGAATTATTTGAACATTGTGTCCATCAAGGTCCATTCCCAGTGCCGCTTTCATTGCCACCAACCCTACTTCAATCATAGAATCATCTGGAGGCTGAGTCGTAATCTTCTGTAAAGCCATACCTGGAACGGTCAAAATCTTTACCAGTGGATGATTTATATTTTTTCCGCTGAACTTCAAGATTTCGTAACTTACCCCACCTATTAAAGGCAATAAAATAACTATGTGATAGGCTAATCTAGTGGCTAAAGGAATCTTGCCATGAATAATAAAAGCAGATACAAGAGTGTCCGCAAGGGAAAAAATTATAATGGAAAGAAGCAGGACAAAGAAAATAAAGCTGGTCCCACAACGAGGATGAATAGTTGAATTTGCCTGAATCTGCGGAATTTCCAGAGGAATGCCTTTTTCATAGGCATTAACATTTTTATGTTCTGCACCATGGTATTGAAAGATGCGATGGATATCTTTCATTTTACTTATTAACCAGATATATACCACAAAGAAAACTGCTCTCATAACACCAGCAAAGAGATTGAAGAAGAAATTCTGTCTGGAAAAACCTACCAAATCTGCAAGCCAGTAAGGAAGCCAGCCAAATAAGAGAAAAGCAAGAGCAAAGGCAATCACATAGCTAAAAAGATTTTCCAATTGCTGAACTGTTTTTGATTTTTCTGTGGAGGCTTTTGCTGGATTGGGGGCATTTTCTTTTAGGTCCAGCTCTGCTCTATTTGCCGAAAGCGTTATGGTCTTCATTCCTAAAATGAGCATTTCTATCAGAGAGACAAAACCACGAATAATAGGTAGACCAAGAAAAGTTCCTTTTTTAGCTTTAGTTACAAAATGTTCTCTAAACAATTCAATAGTCCCATCTTTTCTACGAATAGCAGTAGCTATTACATCGGGTCCTCTCATCATCACACCTTCAATAACTGCTTGTCCACCGACACTGATTTCCTTCTTTTGCTCCATATAAATCCTTAATAATATCTAATCTGGATACAAAAACGCCATTTCTCCAGCTCTTATTTGCAGCGAAATGGCGTTATAGTAGTTTGTTAACTATTTTTCGTCTGTTTTCAGATTGTATTTTTTAATAAATTTTTCAACTCGTCCTGCTCTATCCACTATCTTTTGTTTTCCAGTGTAGAAAGGATGGCATTTGTTGCATATTTCTACCTGTAAATCACCCTTAGTTGAACGAGTCTGAAAAGTATTGCCACAAACACAATGTACAGTAGCAATATCATATTTGGGATGAATTCCCTTTTTCATCTATCTTACTCCTTAATATTAAAACGATATTATTGAAACCAAATTTTTCACTTATACATAATTGTCAAACGCTTTATCTCTTTTATCTGGATTATTTATACCTTCCACTTTTTCCATAATTTTCAGGACGGCATTCATTAAAGCATTAGCAGAATCTTTTTTATTATAAAAATAGATATAAGGTTTGCCTTCATCGGCAGATTTTGAAATATCGGGGTCTATTTCCAGTTCAGCAAGAATATCCAGAGAATATTCAAATATTAAGTCTACCAATTGATTACCAGTAAATATTTGAGTAGTTTTGCCACAATGAGGACAGCGGAAATATTTCATATTCTCTACCAAACCAAGGATGGGGACATTCAATTTCTCAGCAAAATCAACTGTCTTTTTCACATCCAAAATGGCTAAATCTTGAGGAGTAGTAACAATCACTACTCCATCCACTTTATTTAAGGTCTGAATCACGGTTAAAGGTTCATCACCGGTGCCGGGAGGACAATCTACAATTAAATAATCAAGCTCTTTCCATTCAAAATCACTGAAGAATTGTCGGATTAGTGCCAGTTTCATTGGACCTCTCCAGATAACGGCTGTACTTTCCGAATCAAGAATAGAAGCTAAAGTTAGAACATAGAGGTTGGAAAGAACGGGAATGGGAGTTGGTTTGCCACTTTCCTGGTCAATGGGAATAGGTTTCCCCTCAATATTAGTTAACTTAGCAATGGAAGGACCGTGAATATCTACATCAAGCAAACCGACAGTTTTCCCCTGTAAAGCCAATCCATAAGCAAGATTTGTGGCAATAAAGCTTTTACCCACTCCACCTTTACCACTTAAAACAACTATCCTATGATGGATTTTTGCCAGATTCGCTTGAATCTCTTTTTCCTGATTTGCTTCCATTAGTTACCCGATTCTTCCTCTTCTGCCAATTGCTGGTCAATCCATTTAATAATTCTTTCCAGATGTTTTTTAGCTTTCAAAAGTTTTTCTTTGGAGATTTGAGAACAGCATTCATAGTAGGGAGCAAAATGCTGCCCATAGTGATGATGATGGTGTTCTTTATGGTGTTCAAAATCTCCTTCTTCACATTTACAATAATCTTCATCTCTCTGATGGTTATAATAATGATAACCATAACAGCAATGCTGATGGGGATGATTAAAGTGGCTATGATGGTGTCCGCAACAGCAACAATAGTCATCATAGCAATGATGCTCATTATGACAGCACATTTTTTTTCCTCCTGGATTTTTTTCGATTTCTTATAATATAATCAATTTTAGCTTATTTTCCCACCGCTATGCTGACCATTTTTCCAGGAACCACAATAATCTTTTTAATTTCCTGATTAGATATATAGCGTTTTACATTTTCAACTTCCAGAGCAAGTTTTTTAAGCTCTTCTTCACTAATATCTGGGTCAACTTCTATCTTTCCTCTAAGTTTTCCATTCACTTGAATTACATAAGTAATTTTATCCAGTTCAAGAAAGCGTTCACTATATTCTGGTAAGCCAGATTCGTGAAGAAGCTTTTCATTTCCTAATTTTTGCCAGAGTTCCTCAGCTATATGAGGAGCAAAAGGATAAACCAAAGGTGGAAAAACTATACATGCTTGTGCAAAAACTGCCTGTTCATTATCTGAAAGTTCAGTCACCTCTTTAATAACCAGACAGTTATTGAGATGTTCCATAACTGCTGCAATAGCAGTATTGAATTGCATTCTATCCAGGCAATCTTCTCTCCATTTCTTGATAGTTTTATGCAGGCTATAAATCAGGTTCCGCATCTTTGGGGATATTTGAGTGTAGTCAGGTTCAATCTTTACCCCCTTTTGGATAATGTCCAGATTCTCATCTATCAATCTCCAAATCCTATTCAAAAAGCGGAAAGCACCCATAATACCTTCATCGCTCCATTCAACATCTTTATCTGGAGGAGAGGCAAACAACAAGAAAACTCTGAGAGTATCTGCTCCATAACGGTCAATAATATAATTGGGATCTACCACATTGCCTTTTGATTTGCTCATCTTAGCACCATCTTTTAGCACCATCCCTTGTGTGAGCAAACGAAGAAAAGGTTCATCATATTTTAGCCAGCCCAGGTCACGCATAAATTTACAGATGAAACGTGCATAAAGAAGATGCATACAGGCATGTTCTATTCCGCCAATATACTGGTCTACGGGAAGCCAGAAATTGGCTTTATCCGGATCAAAAGGTCTTTTATCATTATGAGGATCCGTATAACGTGCATAATACCAAGAACTATCCACAAAGGTGTCCATAGTATCGGTTTCCCTTCTGGCATCGGCTCCACATTGGGGACATTTTACATTATACCATTCTGGAACTGAAAGTAAAGGATTGCGTGTGGTCTTGCCAACTTGAACATTATCGGGTAGAAGTACGGGCAAATCTTCATCGGGAACAAGAACAATACCACAATTGGGACAATAAATAATGGGAATAGGATTCCCCCAGTACCGTTGACGGGATATACACCAATCTCTTAATCTATAAGCAGAGGTAATCTTTCCATATCCCTTTTCTTCCAGAAACTTAGAAATAGCTATTTTAGCTTCTTCACTATACATTCCATCAAAAGGAGCAGAATTAACCATAATGCCTGGCTCTATATAGGCATTTTCCATTGTTTCTAAATTAAGTGTTCGTTCGGGATTCTGTATCACCAATTTTATGGGAATACCATATTTACGGGCAAATTCAAAATCTCTTTCATCGTGAGCAGGAACAGCCATCACTGCCCCTGTTCCATAATCCATAACCACATAATTAGTTACCCAGATTTGAATTTTCTCTCCATTCAAAGGATTGAGACAGTAGCGACCTGAAAACATTCCTTCTTTAATTGTATCAACAGCTTCCCGGGAAATTTTATCTTCATTTATAACTCGTTCACAAAATTCCTTCAAAGCCCGATTTTCTGGCTCTTCTTTAAGCCATTTTTGCACCAACGGATGTTCCGGAGGAAGTGCCATAAAAGTGACTCCATAAACCGTATCAGGACGAGTGGTGAAAACCTGAATGGAGTCAGTTCCATCTTCCAGAGGAAAATCTATTAGAGTACCTTCACTTTTACCTATCCAATTCTTCTGCATAGTTATAACTCTTTCGGGCCAATCAATCACCTTACTAAAATCTAAAAGCTCTTCGGCATAAGCAGTGATACGGAAAAACCATTGCTCCTGCTCTTTTTGAGTAACCGGATTATGACATCGCCAGCAGGTTCCATTCACTACTTGTTCATTTGCAAGTATGGTCTGACAATTTGCACACCAGTTTTGCCAGGATTTTTTCCGATAGACCAATCCTTTTTCATACAATTTCTTAAAAAGATACTGTCCCCACACATAATAATCCGGACGGCAGGTGCTAATTTCTCTTTCCCAATCAAGACCAAAGCCAAGAGAATCAAATTGACGATGCATCGCTTGTATGTTTTCTTCCGTGGTTATGCGTGGATGAGAATTATGCTCTATGGCATAATTTTCCGCTGGCATCCCAAAAGAATCAAATCCCATAGGTTGTAGCACCGCATAACCATCCATCATTTTTAACCTTGCGATAGCATCACTTATGGCATAATTGGAAACATGACCGCAATGTAAAATTCCTGATGGATAAGGAAACATAGAAAGGACATAATATTTTGGTTGGGAAGGGAAATCTTCAGGATGAAAGATTCCTTTCTCACGCCAGATTTTTTGCCATTTAGGTTCTATCTTGGAAAAGGGATATTCCATTTAAGAGTCTCCATAGGTTCAAAACAAATGAATGTTTTAAACTTTAAATATATTTTCTTATCATTTATTTCTTATCTATTCAATCTGTCAAGTTCAAAGCTTATTTAATGATTTCTTAAACCTAACCTTAATCTGTTATTAATTATATAGTTAGCAGGCTATTGTGGAACTTCATAGACAAGAACTTCTACCACCGCATAAAGGGGTGCGAGACGTCTCCGTATCGCAAAGCCATAAGGCTTTTTCTTAAAAAGGGTAATAACTTCTTAAGCTTTCATGAATTATGGAATTTATTCATAGTATCTTTAAATTATTTGTATTTTATATTAAAAAGCTCCTGCGGAGCTTTGTAGCCGAAGTTATACACCCACCCATTTTTACAAAATCTTCATGAAAGTTGAAAAAATGATATAGGCACTACTATTAGGGAAAAATATAAGTTAAAAGTAATGTAGCTTTAAATCTTTAAGTTTTTTCTTAAAAATATAGCTGATAAAGCTTGAACTTTTCGATAAATATAAAAATAATGTACTGATTATGTGGAGTTTATGTCCACTTTCGGATATAAGCTGGACATAAGCTGGACATAAGCTGGACATAACCTGGACATAAATTAATCATAAATAAAAAAGAGGCGAAAGAAAAAAGAACAAATAATATTTAAAGATAAAGATATTAAGTAAAAGTAAAAAAATAGAGATGCCAAATGTCCAACTTTCACAAAGTCATAAGTCTTTTCTTCTATATATCAAAATCTTATTAAAAGCCAAATAATAGTAACTGTAATTGTAATTTTTGAACTTTATACTATTATCTTTTAAAAAGCTCCGGCTGGGCTTAATAGATAAGGACTTCTACCCCCTACCTATCTTATTACTCCTAACTAAACACTCCTATGCATATTACTCCTATGTCTACTAATCCATCTTAAAAAGTTATTAAACATATTTTTAATATAAAGAATAAGAACTTACTCAAAAGAATAAAACTACCATAAACACATTCATTATGTTTCACTATATAGAATAAAAAATTTTTCTTGCCTTATTCTGTAAATCAAGAAAAATGATTTTTTCAGATAAGTAGATTATTTAATAAATAAAACAGGATAGAATTAGTCCTATCTCTGTAAAAAGAAGGAGTTTCAAAATGAAACGAAATCTAATAATTATTGCATTAATATTGCTGAGCACGGTTATTCTTTTCGCTCAACCTTATGCTCAGACCATTTTCTTTAGCGAATATGTAGAAGGTTCTTCCTATAATAAAGCTCTGGAAATTTTTAATGGTACTGGCGCTCCAGTTGATCTTTCTCAGTACACCATAAAACTGGCATCAAATGGTCAAACCTGGAGCACTTCAAACTATTTAACTCCCACAGCCATTCTGCAACATAATGATGTATTTGTAATAGCTCATCCTCAAGCCAGTGCTGCCATTCTCAGTGTTGCTGATGTGACTTCAAATGTAGTAAATTATAATGGTAATGATTGTGTAGGACTTTTTTTAGGGACTACTTTGATTGATATCATTGGTATATATCAGAATGATCCCGGAACGAATTCTGGCTGGAATGTTGCTGGTGTTCCCGCTGCCACACTGAATCACACTTTAATCCGCAAACCGACTGTTATTCAAGGTAATACAGATTGGACTATCTCTGCTGGAACTAATGCAGATGATAGTGAATGGATAGTTCATCCTCAAGATTATATAACGGATCTGGGAATGCATACCTTCACGCCAGGTGGTGGTAATATAACTGCTCCTCCAGTCTTCAATCCTGCTGGAGGGATTTATACCTCTCCAGTCACTGTCACCATAACCTGTGCCACACCCAATGCCAGCATTTATTATACTCTGGATGGAAGTGTTCCAACTCCTTCATCAACTCTCTATACTGCACCCATCACTATCTCAGTCACAACCACATTAAAAGCCATTGCTATAGCTCCAGGAATGAGTAATAGCTCTGTCACCACTGCTATATACACCTTTCCTTTGACCGTCCCCAATTTAAGTACACTCCGTTCACAACCAGCAGATGGTGTAACAGTATATCAAGTTACCGGAGAAGTAATTTTAACCTTCCAGCAAAGCTTTCGTAATCAGAAATATGTACAGGATGATGATGCGGGAATCCTTATTGATGATAATAATGGCGTTATAACTACTACTTATAATATAGGTGATGGGATAACTGGATTAACTGGAAAAATTAGTGAGTATGGAGGGATGCTACAATTTGTTCCTGTGATTAATGCTGGTCCTGCCACTTCTACAAACAATCTCATCGTCCCAATAATTGTCACTTATCAGCAATTGATAGATGATTTTGATACTTTTGAATCCAGAGTAGTCAAAGTTTTGAGTGTTAATTTTACAAATCCCAGCGGTAACTTTGCCAATGGAACAGTCTATCCAACCAGCGATCCCACTGCTTCCTATAACATTAGAACCACTTTTTACGATGTGGATTACATAAATACTCCAATTCCAACTACTACCAAAGATATAACTGGTATTCCTAATTCAAGGACAGAGGGAGATTATTTCACTCCCAGAAGCTTAAGCGATTTTTCTGATCCTGCTGGACCTGTTGCTGCTCCTGTGTTCAGTCACCCTTCAGGATACTACTGGGAAAGTTTCTTTCTAACTATAACCTGTTCCACTCCCAATGCTAATATATATTATACCTTAGATGGAAGCACACCAAATCTTAATTCAACTCTATATACAGCTCCCCTAACCATTTCCAGCACCACAACGGTTAAGGCGATAGCCTATATAAGTCCTGCTGAATATTCTACCGTCACTTCTGCCACCTATACTTTCCCTGTGATGGTAAATAATCTCGCTGCCTTACGTCAATCACCTTTAAATGGATTATATCGTTTGACTGGCGAAGTTTTAGTTACTTTCACTCAAAGCTATCGTCATCAAAAATTTGTGCAGGATTCCACTGCTGGTATCTTGATTGATGATAACAATGGAATTATCACTACTGTTTATCAAATCGGAGATGGAATCAATCATCTAATGGGAACATTAACCGAATTTGGAGGTATGCTGGAATTAGTCCCTGTAGTAGATCCCGGAACTCCCAGTTCTACTGGAAATACAATCACTCCCATAGATATTGATATACTCCAGTTTCTGGATGATTTTGAGACCTATGAATCCAGATTGGTAAGAATTTCTGACATTAGATTTTTTGAACCGACCGGAACTTTTGCTAATGGGCTTGCTTATTTATTGATAGATGCCACAGGCGATAATACTGCCTTCTTCCGTACCACATTTTATGATGTGGATTACATTGGCTTACCGGTCTATTCCTATTTATTAAATATTGTGGGAATCCCCAATTCCCGCACAGATGGAAACTATTATACTGCAAGATATAAAGCTGATTTCCAGATATCGGAACCCTTGCCTCCTTTAGTATTTACTCATACTATATTAACTCCAAGTGCCCTTGAAATCACAGTCGGATTTGAGACTGAAGCCAATGTAGTTCTTCCTGAAGGTTTAACTGGTTATAAGATTTATCGTGATAATGAAGTAGTACATACAGCACCAGCTTCAATGATGATAACCTGGCAGGATATTTCTATTCCTCTGGGAACTCATATCTATTACGCCACAGCACTTTATGGAAATGTAGAAAGTGATACTACTTCCTCTTTCACTTTTATTGTTTCAGGTATTGATGATAATCCTCCTCTAACACCTCATACCTACCTTGGTCAAAACTATCCCAATCCTTTCAATCCCAGCACTGAAATCCATTTCTCACTTGCAGAACCTGGCAAAGTGATTATAGATATATATAATCAGAAAGGCGAATTAGTACGTAATCTGTTAAATGGTAATTGTACAGCTGGAACTAATAAAGTTTTCTGGGATGGTTTAGATAATGAGGGGAAAATTGTCAGTAGCGGAGTATATTATTATAGAATGCGAAATGGTGCTTATTCCAGCACTCGTAAAATGTTGTTACTAAAGTAAGGAGAGTGTAATCCAATGAAAGCTATTTTAAAACGGTGGGGGTTATTTTTAGCGGTTAACTTCCTCGTCTTGCTGGTATTAGGAATAATACTTCAGCTTTTAAGAATTAATCCCAGTAATATAATATCGTTATTAATTTATTGTGCCATATTTGGTTTTGCTGGTTCATTTATCTCGTTATTCCTTAGTAAACCTATGGCAAAAACGTCTTATAGGATAGTGCCGATAACTCGTCAAAATGCTACAGGAAAAGCACTTGCGCTATATGAAACGATAGAACAGATGGCTGATTATAAACGCATCAAAATGCCAGAGATAGGAATTTATCCTTCACCAGATAACAATGCTTTTGCCACTGGAGCATCTCGTAATAATTCTCTCATTGCTTTTTCCAGTGGAATATTGGAAAACCTGAATATTGACGAACTGGCTGCAGTCGCAGGTCATGAAATGACTCATATCACTGAAGGAGATATGGTCACTACGACGCTTTTGATGGGGACTTTAAATACCTTTGTTATTTTTATCTCCAATCTTCTGGCTATAATTCTAAGTGGTGGAAGAAGTAGAGATGAAGGTTTTGGAAGAGGAACTCAGTTCTTTTTTGCTATCTTGATACAGAATATTCTGATGATTTTTGCCAATATTGCCATTTGTGCTTACTCTCGTCATCGTGAATATGTTGCTGATGCAGGATCTGCCAGATTAACCTCTCCTGTTCAGATGATGATAGCTCTGGAAAAGATTAGCAATAAATTCGTCCCACCTACAAAAAAGGATGCTTATACCATTGCCAAAATCAACTATAGAGGACCTGCTACCCTTTTTGCCACTCATCCTCCAATTGAGAAAAGAATAGAAAGACTCCGTAGAATGATGGAAAAGGAAGGATCTCGTTAAGCTAAGTATAGAAAAAATTGCCGCTGGAGGATTTGGAATAGGATACGGTGCGGGGAAAACTATATTTGTTCCCTACACGGCTATTGGAGATGTGGTAGAAGTTCAGTTAGTGACCCAAAAAAAAGATGTGGCTTTCGCTAAAGTTCAGAAATATATCACCAGAGGTCCTGGCACAATTGAGCCACCCTGTCCTTCTTTTGGACCACCTTTTTTTTGTGGAGGTTGTGACTGGCTGAATCTTTCCTATGAAACTCAGTTAAAATATAAAACAGAATTGGTAAGAGAACAGATTCAATCTCTAAATCCCCGGATAGATATGCCGAATACTATTGCCTCCCCAGTAATTCAGCATTATCGTAATAAAGCTTTTATGCCTGTAAGCAAAGGAAAAAATGGACTGGAATTTGGAATTTACGAACGCTGGTCACACAAAATAGTTCCGCATAAAACCTGTTTCTTACATCCGTCTGAATTTGACCTTATAGCACATCGTTGTCTGGAATTGATGGATAATGCAAAAGTCCAACCTTATGATGAAACATCTCATACAGGAACTTTAAGACATATAGGTTTCCGATGTTCAAAAGATAAAAAACAGATACTTATGATTCTGGTTACCAGAAGTGCTAAGCTACCTTTCAGCAATTTGTTGGTAAAGAAATTGACTTCTGAATTTCCTCAACTTTCCGGAATCGTCCAAAATATCAATCGTGAAAAAGGAAATGTTATTCTTGGTAATGAAGAAAAAATTCTCTATGGCAATCCTTATATATATGAAGAAATAAACAATTTAAAATTCAGGATACATTATAAGTCCTTCTGGCAAGTCAATTCTGCTATGTTGCAACTTATTATAAAAAATATACAAGGTAAAGTGCAACCTGAAGACACTGTCTTGGATACCTTTTCTGGTATTGGAGTCTTAGGTTTATCTCTGGCAGCTAAAGTCCGAGAGGTTTTTTGCATTGAAGAATCATCTGCTGCTATTGACGATGGAAAATTCAACTGTCAATTAAATGATATATCCAATGCAACTTTTCTTAATGGGAAAACCGAAGATACACTACCGTTAATACTTAATTCTCCCGAAAAATACACATCTAAAATCCCTGAGGTAATAATTCTTGACCCGCCCAGGACAGGAGTTCAAAAATCAGTTCTGGAAGAAATCATTAAAGCAAAATTATCACATATTCTTTATCTCAGTTGTTCTCCTATTACATTACGTCGGGATTTGAACATTTTACTGGAAAGTGGTCTTTATGAAATTATCAGCATTCAGCCTTTTGATATGTTTCCTCAAACCTGGCATATTGAGACTCTGGTAGAATTGAAATATAAAAAATGAAAAAGATTGGACTTTTACTGCTGCTCATTATTATTAGCCTCTGTGCTTGTGACAGAAATTCCACTAAACCGGATGAGGAAGAGATAAGAAATATAATTTATGACATCTCTCGTGATTTCTGCTGGAATGATATTAACGGGATAATGGAATATGTGCATAAGGATTTTAGGCATAATGGGATGTATCGTGATGAATTAAGATTACTCTGGAATGAGCGTCGGAACAAATATCAACTTCTACAATGCGACATATCACAGATATATATTCATAATGAATATGCCACTGTCTTTATGACTATGACCTATCAATCAGCTACTGAAACTGTCACCTTTTTAGAGCCAGACACTTTTGGTGATGCTTCCTATTATTATTTTGATAAAGGAAGATGGCAAATATATGGTAATCAAGAATGGAAGAGTAACAAAATCAGAGGGCGGTAAAAGAAAGACCGAAAAAGATACTTAATTCATCATTTTTTCTATGATAGCAGGTAAAAAGGCAAAAAATAAGAGGGTAGAATGAGGAAAGATAGAAAATAAATCAATTTTTTGCCTTGACAATAGGATAATTTAGAAATTTATGGATAAAAATATATAATTTAGGTCCAGTAACTCAGCGGTAGAGTATCTGCCTTTTAAGCAGAGAGTCGTTGGTTCGAGTCCAACCTGGATCACCATAGCGACCCCTTCGTCTATCGGTCAGGACACAAGATTTTCATTCTTGTAAGAGGGGTTCGATTCCCCTAGGGGTCGCCATTTTTATGTGTTTGAGATAGTTAGTCCCGTTCGTCTAGTGGCCTAGGACTCGTGATTCTCAGTCACGCAACAGGGGTTCGATCCCCCTACGGGACGCCATTCAGACTTTGACAGAAAGAGAAAAAGAACTGAAATGAGATGTAATTATTTCTAACACGGTGATGGTTAAAATGAAAGACGAAAATAAAATGCCGGATTTGGAACCGGAGATTTTCCCGGATCGGCGTATCAAAATTAGTTTTGAAAGTCTGGGTAATCTGCACAGCTTTAAGGTGCAACCCTGGCTATTATATGTTATTTTACTCGTTATAGTAATTGGAATTATATTCCTTTTTGTCGCTTCTTTCCGTGGACCCGATAAAGAAAACCTCAACAAAATTCACCGCTTAGAAACAGAAAATCAATATCTGCAAAGTGAACTGGAAAAATTCAATGTACAACTGGATTCAATTAACGCTTTGCTTGATTCCCTGAGGGTAAAATCTGCTCATAAAAAAATCAATTATCCTTCTTATAGCAATAATCTGCAACCCATCAATAAACTTTTAGTCCATCCTGCACTGGATAGCAAGCTTTCTGCAATAGAAATCAAATTAGAAGTGATAAAAAATCGCCTAACCTATCTGGATTCAAATGGAGTTTCTTCTAAAGACGATGAGTTAAGTTCTGATGCTCTAAAAAACATACCCTCTATCCTTCCTACCTTTGGTGAAATATCCAGCTACTGGGGTTTGCGTAATCATCCCATTCTGGGTGGAGAAATATGGCATCAAGGAATTGATATTGCCAATCGCACTGGAACCCCCGTTTATGCTACAGCAGAAGGTATTGTCTCAAGAGTGGAATCTGATGATGGTTGGGGTAATGTTATCACAATTGACCATAAAGGTGGCTATAGAACTCTTTATGGGCATCTTTATAGGAGTAAAGTTCATCTTGGTGATATTGTGCGTAAGGGACAGATTATCGGATTGATGGGAAGCACAGGTATGTCCACAGGTTCTCATCTACATTATGGAGTTTATCTTAATGGAGCACCAATAAATCCCAGTTATTATCTGAATAGACAGGACCTCAGCTATTATAATATGGTTAGAAAATGAAGAAAGAAGCGGATATTGCCTGGCTTTTCACTACCACCAGTCCTAAAGAAATATTTTCTTCCTATAAGAACATAGATTTCAGCAAAGATTTAATAATTGCAGTTGATGCAGGATTAGAAAGGGTTAATAAATTAGGTATTGAGCCAGATCTTATAATAGGAGATATGGATACATTATCACCTGAACTATTGGAACAGTATCCAGACACTGAAAAAATTAAATATGATATACAAAAAAATCATACTGATACCGAGTTAGCTATTCTTTGGTGTCTGGAACATAATCTGAAACAGGTTGTTATCATAAATGGATTAACCAATCGTTTTGACCATTCTCTGGGTTTGTTACAAAATCTGGCTTTACTGCATAGTAAGAATGTAACGGCAAGAATAGAATCCGAAAGGCAGGTTGTTTTTTTTCTAACAAATAAATCACATCTTAATGGGTATGAAGGCTGTCTATTATCTCTCTTTCCTTATGGAGGTGATGCGACCATTAAGAATTCGGAAGGGTTATTTTTCCCTTTGAAAAATCTGACGCTAAGCCCTCTGCATACCAGAGGTATAAGCAATAATGTAATTTCTTCTTCCATAACGATAGAGCTTGACAAAGGATTGATTCTGGCTATATTTACTAAGTAATTAGATTATTAGTCAACAAGAAGAGGAGAAAATAGATGCAAGCAGCTCAGGAAAAAGATGAATTCTCACTGGAAGAAGACTTGCAAAAAGTTGAAGAAATAATAAATAAGATGAAAAGCGGACAGTTAAATTTGGAAGAAATGATAAAACTTTACGAAGAGGGAATATCTCTATTGACCAGATGTAAACAAACTCTGGAACAAGCAGAACTTAAAATTAATCAACTTTCGGCAACTTTCAATCAGTCAGAATCTGAAGGAGATAATAATGGATAAAAAAGTGCGATTAAAAAAAGATATGAAAGAAAAGCAGGAACTGGTCAATATCATCTTAGACCGTTATCTTCCTCGTAAAGATGAATATCCTAAAACAATCCATAAAGCTATGCGATATTCTTTATTTGCTGGTGGGAAAAGAATTCGTCCATATCTAACTATGAGCACTTATGAAATCTATAGAAAAGAAGTGGACAAAATTGTTCCTGTGGCTGCTGCTATTGAGATGTTGCATACTTATTCTTTAATCCATGATGACCTTCCCGATATTGATAATGATGACTATCGCAGAGGCAAAAAATCTTGTCATATTCTCTTTGGTGAAGGACAGGCACTTCTGGCAGGAGATGCTCTTCTGGTTAGCTCTTTTGATTTAATCACTCTATCTGAAATTAAATCGGAATATAAAGTCAACTTTGTGCGTGAACTGGCAGAAGTCGCTGGAGTGAATGGTTTGATTGGTGGTCAGATGATAGATATTGAGTCGGAAGGAAAGAAAGTGGATCAAAAGACTATAAACTATATCCATAATAACAAGACAGCCAAGCTTATTCAGCTTTCTGTTCGTTTTGGAGCTATAGCTGGAGGTGCACCAGAATCTGAGCTTAAGGCTCTGGAAGATTATGGTGGAAAAATGGGTTTGGCATTCCAGATTGCTGATGATTTGCTGGATATTGAAGGAACACCTGATGAATTAGGCAAAAGTGTAGGTAAAGATAAGATTGAGGGTAAGGCAACCTATCCATCTGTTTTTGGCATAGCTGCATCAAAAAGTAAATTGCAGGAATTAATTAAAGAAGCCCGGGAAAGTATTGCCCCTCTTGGTGAAAAAGCTGAACTTTTAGATGCTTTAGCCGAATATATGCTAACTCGCAAATCATGAATATCCGTTATAAACTCCTCAATTCCGAGGCTGCTCCACCTAAAAAAATGAGTAGTTCTTGCTCAGGTTGGGATTTAAGTGCTGCTCTTTCTGAACCTGTAATTTTAGAACCAGGTGCCAGAGCAGCCATACCAACAGGTTTAGCTCTGGAAATACCTCCAGGTTATGAAGGTCAAATAAGACCTCGCAGTGGTTTAGCTTTGAATTATGGATTAGGCATACTTAATAGTCCTGGCACAATAGATGCTGATTATCGTGGAGAAATCAAAGTTATTTTAATCAATTTATCGTCAGAAGCTATCACCATTAATCCTTTAATGCGTATAGCTCAATTAGTAATCTGTCCAGTAATAGAGGTTTGCTTTGAAGAGAGTGAACAATTAAATGATAGTATGAGGGCAGATGGAGGATTCGGTCACACAGGGTATTAATAAAGGGCTGTTATATGAATATAGAAGAAAAAATAATAAAACTTAAAAATGAAAAAAATGCCATTATCTTAGCTCATAACTATCAAATCGTGCCAATTCAGGATTTGGCTGATTTTCGGGGTGATTCATTACAACTTTCCATCCAAGCAAAAAAGAGTCAGGCTCCGTTAATTGTATTTTGTGGCGTTCGCTTTATGGCAGAAACTGCCGCTATTCTTAATCCAGAAGCAAAGGTCATTCTTCCGGTAGAAGATGCTGGATGTCCTTTAGCTGATATGATTAATGTAGAACAACTTCGAGAATTCAAAGCTCTTCATCCTGAAGCTAAGGTAGTCTGCTATATAAATTCAAGCGCCGCAGTGAAGGCAGAAAGTGATGTTTGTTGCACTTCCGCTAATGCAGTTCAGATTATCAATTCCTTCCCAGAAGATGAGACCATTCTTTTTGTTCCCGATAAAAACCTCGGCAGCTGGGTAGCCAAAAAAAGTGGGAGAAAGGTTATTGTCTGGGATGGTTATTGTCCCGTTCATCAATGGGGTTTCACTCGTAGAGCTTATGAACATTTGAAAAACCTGTATCCAGATTATAAGATGATAGCACATCCTGAATGTGATGAAGATATCATAGAAGTTGCAGATGAAGTGCTTTCTACCAGCGGTATGGAACGATATGTTAAAGAGCACGATAGATTAATTATTGCCACCGATTCATCTTTCACGGATTATATGCAACATCTCTATCCACAAAAAAAGCTTATTTCGCTTAACACCAGAGCTTTTTGTAATAATATGAGAAAAACCAATCTAAAAAATCTATTAAACGCTCTGGAAAAAGAAGAAACCATTGTAGAGGTTCCTCCTGAAACTTCCGAAAAGGCTTTGTCTGCATTGAATAAAATGCTGGAGCTATCCCACTGAAAAATTGCACCCCTGTTATCTTGGATGATAAAGGAACCCTTATTTATCAAGACAAAGATGCTCATGCTATTACCAGTGCACCTATTTGTCTTAAGAATATTGCCTTAAAGCTTTTCCCTGAATATCCTTCTCAATATGTTCTGGATTTAGGAACAGGTTGTGGAATCATTGCTATAACTCTGGCAATGGAAAGACCATCCTGGAAAATAGAAGGTCTGGATATTCTGCCTCATATGATAGAGCTGGCAACTCATAATGCTGAACTTTGTTCCTTGAATATCAAGTTCCAGCTTGCCAATCTTTGCACTTTTACTACGGAAACCCCCTATTCTTTAATTATTTCTAATCCACCCTGGCAACCTCTGGGAACTGGAAAAATTAGCCCCCATCCAGCAAAAAATATCAGTCGCTTTGAACTTATGTGTTCTATGCCAGAAATTTTATCTTTTCTGGAAAGAAATCTTACTTCTGAAGGCAATGCTTTACTGCTCTATCCAGATTTTAGGATTCCTGAACTGCAAACTCTGATTTACAAGACTTCACTTGACATATTTGACCTTATTCCATGTCCTGGCATTGATAAACATTTTATTTGCCATATCCGTTATAAAGGAACTAAAAAATGAACCGGAGCTTTTTCTTTATCCTTATACTGATAACTCTTGTCTTAACAGGATGGAGCTATGTTCACTATCAATATTTAGAAAGTAGAGAATTTCGCCTTAATCAACTTTCTGAATTGCCCATTTTTGTTTATATGGATGACTTGAACCACCTGGAGCAATTAGCCAGAGAACTCCTGGAAACCATCCCGGAAATAGATTCGTTATTCTTAGAATCTGGATTGCAAGCAGCTCAAGAAATGCTCTCTAACTTTCCAGAACTGGGAATTGAACCTAATACTTTAACTGAATATCATTTCCCCAATATTTTAACCATAACCTTCAAACCTATGCTTTCTTCCTTTTCAGCTCGAGATATGGTATTACAGTTTCTTCACGATAATAATGTCCCTTCCAGAGATATAGATGACCAAAATCCAGCCTGGAGTTCAGCTAAAAAGGAATTAGATTTCTTGAATTCTCGCTGGAGTCAAACCACCTTCTTCATTGCCATTACTGTCTTTTTAATGATTGTCTTTGCCAGGCTTTATCTATACCTTCAAGAAGCAATGCATCGTCAGGGTAAATCTCAAACTCTTTTAGAAAAAGTGCGGGCAAGTGAAATCAATCGGTTGCATAATGCTCTTCTTTTAACTTTACCTATTTTGATAAACATTGCCTTATACTATATCTTACTTGCCTTAAACAAGCTCTCACCTTTGATTAACTGGAGCTTTTTCCTCGTGCAATTGATAACTTTAGTTGCTGCCATAATAACTGCTATTCTGGTAAACAATCTATCCTCTCCTGGAAAGGAAAGTTCCAAGATAACAGTAGCTGTTCCAGTTGAACCAAAGATTAATGAATAAAATCCCCAATATCCTGACCTGTATAAGGTTAGCATTAGTTCCAGTTTTCCTTATACTAACCTTCTTCTGTCAAAGTGAAAATCATATCATCTGGGCTTTAATTGTCTTTATTATCGCTTCAATTACAGATTTTCTGGATGGCTATCTGGCACGGAAATGGAAGGTAATATCCGATTTCGGTAAAATTGCTGACCCACTGGCAGATAAACTTATAGTCCTATCTGCTCTTGCCGCTTTAACCTTTTTACCACCCTTTAAATTATTTGTCCTCATTTTTATCATAATTGCTATCCGGGAAATAGGTATAACTATTCTGCGTGAAGTTAGAAAAAAACAAGGTATTGTAATGCCTGCAGATAAACTGGGTAAATGGAAAACTGCTCTTCAAATGATAGGGATTATCCTTGCTCTTTTTTTGTGGGCTTGGTTTCCTGATATTGCATCCACATCTATCATCCGACTTGTTGCTAATATCTGGTTTGCAATAGTTGCTTTGCTTACCGTTTATAGTGGATTAAATTATCTACAAACCATACAGAAGACTTCTTTAAAAGGAGATGAACAATGAAGAAATATTTTTATATTATACTTATTCTAATCCTGCTGTTATTTTCTCTGTTTGGTTGTAAAAAACAGGAAAAATCGCAAGAACCTCAGAAAAATTTCTATACTAAATACCAAAATTTGATTGACCCTTCCAAACCCATTGCCTTTGGTGATGATAATATTATCTATATCTTTGCGGAAGATAATAATCTTAAAAATGTAAAAAATACTTTGCAGACTTCCCTTGAGCGGACTATTCAAGTTATTATTGAAGAACCCTATTTCTCTACTGAATTCAAAGACGGTTCAGAAATAAATGACTTTACCAATTACAAGAATCTCATCTATTGCGGAACCTTAGATGGTAAAGATCGGGTCTCCACTCATATAACTTCAACTCTTGCACCTGATTATATCAATCTGGTACGGAAAAATGGTGCAGAAATGTTTGTGGTCAATAATTTCTATGTACGAGACCAGCTTATAATCTATTTAGTGGCTAAAGATGCTCCCACCCTAAAAAATCTGACAAAAGAGCGAAGTGAACAAGTTTTTAACTATTTCCTGGACCGCTACAAGCAACGTCTGGCTTACCAGGTTTATTTCAATGAAGTAATCTCTGATGATTACTTTGCCGATTGGCCCTTCACTATTAAGATACCAGTTCTTTATATGGTTTTCAAAGATGATAAACCAGGTCATTTCCTCTCTTTTATCTATCAGCCAGCTAAACAAGACACCAAACATCCAGATAAATATGTCTCTATTTATTACGAATCTATGCCAGAAAATAGAATTACTAATGAATGGATATACAACACCCGTCAGATGTTGGGCAAAAAATACTTAAATGGGGATGAAATCTATGATAATGCATACACCATAGAAAAAGCCAAGATTGCAGAATATGATGGACTAAAGATGTATGGACACTGGATTAACAAGGAACTATCTGGAGGAGTTGGTGGAGCTTTCCAAAGCTGGGCTTTTTGGGATGCTCGCACAAAAACTGCTTATCTGATAGATAATATTGTCTATATGCCAGCTGTCACCTATAAACTTCCCTATCTGCTTGAACTGGAAATGATATCCCATTCTATATCTATTAAATGAACCATTTTTTTAGGCATATACTACTTTTATGCCTCTTCTTGCTGGCACTTTCTTCAGGTGCCAGCAAGGAGATTGATAAAAAATCCCCAAATATAATCCCCGATTATCGTGCCATCAAATCCTATACCCTGGCTTCCTATTACTATTTTGACGGAGATTATGTTGCAGCTGATAAATATTTTAAACAATCTCTTAAATATGACCCTAAATCTTACACCATCAGAAAACAATCCCTCTTAAATTCTTTTGAACTTTATAATAAAAAAGGTATATCAGCAAAAAAGCTCCAGAAATTGATTGATGATTACAAAAAGTTTGCTCCCTTAGATGAAGATTTGCTTTATGCTGCTTATGACTTTTATAGATACACTCAAAATGAAACGGAACTTATAAAAATTATTTCAGAGTTACAAACTAAATATCCTTCTCCACGTGCCTATCTTCAGAGTTTCCTTTTTGAATTGCAGTATCATCAAAGAGTTTATCCAGAATATCTATCTAAAGCTCAAGAACTGGCTGGAAATGACCCTACTTTTTATCCACTATTGATTAGACTCTGGTCATTTTTTAGTCCTGAAATGGAAAAACAGGCAATTATTCGTTATTATGAGCTGGATAAAGGAGAGCAATCCAATGCTTTTCTGGCAGAATATATAGTTCGTAATCAGGACTTGGAGCTTGCTCAACAGTATCTTTCTTCCCTCCATTATCCTGAAGATAAGGATTATATGCTCTATTTTGCCACTGCTCAATGGTCTAATCAACCTAATCCATTACTTCCTGATTTAGCTGATTATTTTCTCCGGACCTCAGATTTAGAACTCATTTCAGAACTTGCTCTTTCTGCTCTAACTCAACATCGCTGGGACTTGTTTCCTGAAATTGAACTAACAGTTGAAGCTTCTTCTGCATCTGATGAAGAAAAACAATCTTTGTATTCTCTCTTAATTGCTTATTCTTTATATACTTCCAATGATAAAAACTTAGCTGATATTCTGGAAAAACTAACCGAATTAAAATACTTTGATGCTGTCTTTATTTACTATAGCTGTGCAGTTAATCAAAAAATAGACCCCAATGTTAAACTTCCAACAGCTGAAGATTATGAACTCTTCATTAATGAAATTAAAAAACGCTTACCTGATGAACCTCCAGCTCGTTATCTTCAAACCATTGCTTCACCAGAGGAAGAGAATTCCGAACCTTTAATTTTAGATAGTAAATATCTACTCGCTCTGTGGCTTAAAGAACATCATACACTTTGTCCTGAAGATTATGAATTTATCATTTCTTATTGCCACTTAAAAAAGAATTTCTCCGAAGAACGAAACTTTCTTTTAGAAGCTATTAACAAATGGCCCGACTATCCTTCTTTCTATAACGACCTGGGATATTCTATGCTGATAAATGGAGAAGACCCAGAACAGGCTGCAACCTTGATTCGCAAAGCCCTCACTTATGAACCTGAAAACCCTTATTTTCTGGATAGTCTTGCCTGGTATAATTATCTCACAGGAAATTACTCCGAAGCTTTAAATCTTATGTCTATCCCGCAAAAAATGGAAAATATGCCCGCAGAAATAGCCTATCATCTTGGAGCAATCCATCTTGCTTTGCATAATTATAAAGATGCCAACCTCTGGTTACAAAAATGCCTTACTATAAATAACGACCCTGAAGCTGAAGAACTGGCAATAAAAGCCCTAAAACAGATACCAAAATAATTATACCTATATCTCAAAAAACCCGAAACAAATATCCACTTAATTACACACATATCTGCAGAACTTAATAGTAATCATTATTTCCCTTGCCAAAACTATAATCTTTATTAATTTTCTCTTTACTCCAAAAAATAGCATTATTCTATTGACAAATATCAGCCCCTTTTAAATTAGTTCTTGAAATGCGTTCCGGAATAGCTCAATGGTAGAGCAGGTGGCTGTTAACCACTTGGTTGGGGGTTCGAATCCCTCTTCCGGAGCCATTTATTATATATAGGCAATTTTAATAAAAAATCTAATCTACTTTAATTATTCCCTTCTTCTTGGAAAATATGTTTTATTGATTAGCCATCATATTACAAACCTGCTATATATAATTCCCCCATAAGAATTCCTCTTTTTATAAATTTGCCCTAAAAATTGTATCTCTGCATCCATACTTTTTCCCATCTGACCCCAAAACGAATAGATAATACTTACCTGATAAGTAACTTATGTCCACTTTCGGACATAAGCTGGACATCAGTTGGACATAAGCTGGACATAAGCTCAGGATAAAGAGACAAGATATCTACCTAAAAATTTGTGAGTTAGCATTACTTTCCCTCCACTCCAAAGCTTATTAACATCATTTTTCTTTTATTCTCTAATATTGAATAATAAAAATATTCTTCTATCATCAAATGAATTATAAAAAAAATTATGAATGACGCCACATTATTGTAATCATATATTGTTTTTCTACTTCGACTTAATTAATAAGACTGGTCCTAATCCTTAAATAAATCAATATATTCCCACAGCATAAAAAGTCTATTACGAGAATAACCAGTAATTTCTTTCAAAATACCAATATTTAAGAATTTCTGTATTAAACTATTAGCGGTAGCAAAACTTATATTAAGTTCATTATTTACTTCTTTGACACTTATAATAGGATTAGAAAATAAAAATAAAAGTAATTTATGGGCTAACTTACATAGCCTTCCAAATCCCATTATTATATTTTCATACTCTTTTCTTATATTCTAAAACTAACCTCTAAAAAAGAAATTTATATTTTAAGTTTGAAGCTGAACTTAAAATAAGGAAATTTATATTTTAAGTTTGAGGCTAAACTTAAAATAAGATAATTTGTATTTCAAGTTTCAGGCATAAATTGAAATAAGAATTTTCAAATTAATATGACATAATTTTATCCTTTGGGAGGATAAGGATCATTACCATGAGAATCTTTTCGTTGAATCTTACCCTCTTTATCATGTATTACTAATTCTGCATTATCTTTCTTAGATAATTTTCTTCCAAAATCTACAGCTTCCTTTTGTGTATTGAAATTCTTAATAGATTTTTCTGAATTTTCTCTCTTGACTTTCCACTCCTTATCAGAATAAATAACATGGATGGGGCGATTATTACTTTTACTCATTTTTTAACTCCTTTACATATAATAATAATTGTTTATATTTAGTTACTAAAATATATCATATACATTGAAATGCTTGATTATTAAACCTTATATCCAAGTGCATCAAACAATTGGCTTTGCCAATTTTTTTCAAGGAAAAGAACATGATTATCAATATAAAATTCTTTGGGTTTTGGTTCAGTTATGCCTTCTATAATGTCTTCATAACTGGTAATAGAGAGAATAAAGGATTCCAGAATAATATTATTATTACCCAGCCTCTTTTCTATATTTTTAATTTCCTGGAATAACTGTATCTTTTCGTTTAATATATCTTTTTGATGTTCCAATCCTTTGGGGTCTATAAAGACTATAGTTTGTTTTTCACCTTCTTTAATCCACATAATGAAATCTGGATAAAAGGAATGAAGATTGAAAAATCCTACCCCACTTTTAGGATAATTTCTTAAAAGATATATCTCTAAATTCCTATTTTTCAAAGGACAGTCACTTGAATTTAAGAAATCTATTAATCCCCAAACAAATTGCTTCTCACTTTCTACCAGTCCTTCAGGAGAAATCTTTTTAATATTTGGGTCATTAAGTAAAAGTGGAATATAAAGATGCCTATCAAAATAAAGCAAAGGTAAGATACTTTCCCTATTTGAATTGGAAAGGTTATTTAAGTTGGCTATAAGGTTACATATTTTTTTAATAATATCCTGGCTGTTTTGGTTATATGGTTCAATTTGCAAGGTATAGCCATAGGAATCATCTGAGATTTTAAACATATTAAAGGTAGATTCCTTATCTAAAGTCTTATAATAAGAATTATATTGTTCAAATTCCTTCTGTTTATTCTTATAGAATCTATCTATCAACTGCTTTAACAATTGAAGAATTATATCTTCTAATCTCGTTATATCATCTTTATCTTTAATTTCCAGATTCTCTGTCAAACCAACCAATTTATAGTTGCCGGAAAAGATAAACTTTTTAATAACTTCTGGATTTATAATTAGATTCCAGTAACCTCTTTCTGCTTTATAATTAATGATTTCTATCCAGATTTTATCCCAATCAATAAACTTATTTAAGAATTCTTTACTTATTTTATCATTGATTAAGGAGGTTATGGTGTTCTTAACTTTGATATCTTGGTCTGAAATGCTTTTTTCTTTATCCATAAAAATGCTATCAGATACCTCAATAATAGGAGAAAGATTTAAAGTAATGCTTATATCTTTTGTAATCTGGTCTAAATTTAAAAATACTTCCTCTTCAAAATTCCTGTCTGCACGGGCAATGGTATAAAGTGAATTCCATTTATCTTGATGAGGAAATTTAATAGGAAGATAATAAGTCTCTAAAATGACCTCTTCTTTCATAAGTGTGTCTAAAAAAGTGTTGAGATAGTTTGCCTGGATTCCATATATATTTAAAGTCTCCAATTGTGCAAGATCCTTTCGGAGACCTCTTTTTAAAGTCATATCTTTACCTTTAATTCTAATACCTCTACCAAATAACTGAATAATCTGAGGTCCTTCTCCTTTTCCTACATTCAGTAATCCCATAGAAGAAACTCTCCAAGTATCCCATCCTTCAATAAACTTTTTAGAACCGATAAGGACATTAATGCTGGAATCAATTTTCTTGATGGAATCAAAAAGAGAATCGGATATAGCATCAATTTTAATTTCTACAGGATATTCAGATTTATTTTCCAGTCTCTTTTTAAATTGACTTACATCTCCTATATTTATCACGCCAAAATAGGGATTTTCTCCCACTTTCAACCCAATTTCACCTTCCGCATTTTTAATTTCATAGAAAGATAATGCGCCCTTACCACCAAATATCTTTTTAAAGATATCATCCATCAATAAATCAATTGATAAGATGACTTTTTCATTGTCTGTATATATATTATTTAAAGCTTTAAACTTATTGGCAAATAAATCCATCCCTTTATCATCTTTTAAACCTGAGTTATGATTTAATAGTCTTTCCATCAAATCTCTGAATTCAGTATCACCTTTTATAAATTTATAGAAGAATCCAACAATTTCTTCTACATCTGTCTTATCTTTATCTACATTAGCTGCGGTCACAGAAGTTCCCACATAAATCCATAAAGGTTTTTCCAGATTATATTCACTGGCTATCTTAGCATTCTGTTCATATAACACCAGTTGCTCAAAATAGTCTAACAGATTGGCAATAAACATAATTCTGGCGAATGTATTCTCCTCAGTTTTCAGGTTTTTAATATTCAGCACAGAGAAGTTTTTACCATAGTCATCCAGATAAAAGTATTTATAGGAATAATCAAAAACTATGGCTTTGGCATATTCAGCTAAAGTTTTCTTATCCCTTTCATCCAGAATCTGTCCAAAGGTGGCACTGTATTCAAAAACTAAACCATTTTCCGATAATCTATTCCTGATTTTAGTCCATTTTTCTTCTTCTGATTTTTTACCTTTATGACCTTCATCTACAAAGATGAGATTTCTACCTTCAAAATTGTTGATGGAAACTGTTAATCCCTTACCTTTCTTCTCTTCCACTAATTTAGTTATCTCTATAATTAAGACTTCCTTATCCGAAGAATGGATACTTGCTATATTCTCAGAATAAAATTTACAAGGAATGCCACTTTTCTCCATCTCTTCAAAATGCTGTCTGGATAAACCTTCATTGGGAGTTATAAGAAGTATATTTTCTGGAGAAAAAAGATTATAATGGAAGAACTGAAGATAATTTATATGCATAATTAAAGTCTTACCCGAACCAGTTGCCATCCAGAAAGCTATTTTCTTTAAGTCAGCTGCTTTAAAATCTTCCAGCTCTATTTTATTCTTTTTTTTATATTTATGTAGGAATTCATTTAGTTCATAGAGGAATTCTCTTTCTTTATTCTTTAAATTATCCAATAGAATTTCCGTAAAAAGCACTGCCAGATACTGAAAATACTTTAAATTAAAACCTGGACGCTTACTCTTTATATGTTCCACATAAGAACTTACATTCTGGTCATATCTGAAAAGGATTTCATCTGAAAGAAGCTCTTTATTCCTCTGAGGAAAAGAAGAAAAGAGGACATTATAAAAATAGGACCTACCATCATTTTCATAACCCAGGGCGGTATCCTTTAATTTTTGCTGAAAATCCTTAAAATCTTCTATACCGAAAAGAGAAAGCATAAATTTATTTAATACCAGATACTTTTCTATCTTCATCGTTCTTAACCCATTAATCTTTTAAATTCACTTTCTATTGACCGGATATCTGCTCTAAAATCTTCAAAATCTGGTGTCAGTATACTTTGACCATTTATATAGACCACCTGAGGAGTCCATTCTTTTAACTCTTCTCTGATGAACTTCTTATCTTCCTCGTAATCTTTTTCTTTCCAGTTTGCATCATATTCACGCCAGATAATAGCTATCTCTTGCTTTTCTTTTTCACCCTCAATAAAAAGATATTTTCTTCCAGAATTTCTAACTTTTACCTTTTTAACTTTTATCCCGAGAAGATAATTAAAGGTTTCAGGAAGGTCTACCATCATTTCCTCTGGTTCTCCAACTTCTTCCAGATTAACCTTAAGTTTATAGCTAAATGGACTCTGTAATTTATCTATATTTAGCAAAGAAGGATTAGCTTTGGTTTCATATTCCAGAAAATAACGCAGAAGGTATTTATTCCCGAATTCCAGTTCCATCTGCTCTTTTTCTAAGTTATTAATCTCTAAATTATCCAGCGTATCTTCATACTGCTCCAGAATTTGGTACTTAAAGAAACCTCCTGCCTTGTTCTCATTATATCTTTCTTTAACAACCTTCTCCTTAGAAATTCCACTTTTATCATAAAAGAGAACTTTTTTCATTCGCGGCATAACTACAGTCCAGAAATGGTCTCCCATTTCTATACCAATCCATTTTCTTCCCAATTTATGAGCTACTGCTGTTGTTGTTCCCGAACCCAAAAAGAAATCCATAACTAAATTTCCTTCATCTGAAGTGGACTCTATTACTCGATTTAATAATATCTCAGAATTCTCAGTAGGGAAATCCCAATTGGAATGATAACCAGGAATATCACACCAGTTAGAATCAATTTGTTTTTTCTCTGTTGGAGATAATAAATATTCAACTCTAACATTATTTTTTGTTTTACATTTTGGACATCCGTCCCATTTTCCAGAACTATGAATATATCCACAATTTCTACAAACTATCCTTATTTTTTGTTCATTTTCCATAGATTTAATATTAGATTGACCATAAGTCCAGTGCCGTCCTTTTGGCGGTTCCAATAAATTACCAAATATATATAATGCTTGTCCGTTACCCTGTGAATCCATTGAATGCCACCTTTCTTCTTTGGCCTTTTTCAAATTTTTATATACCAGTTCAAATATATAATTATTTGCTTTGGAATAGAAGTAGAGAGTATCTGTGGAAGTATTAAATCGTTTTACTTTGGGGTCTTGTTTACTTATTCTTTTTAGAGTTATCTCGTTTTTAAAGTTATCTTCATCAAAAATATTATTCATAATAGGCCTTAAAATCCAGTTCCCATTATAGTCACATCGAACAAATATGCTAGCGCTGTATTTCATAATATTTTTTGCTAAGGACAATCTATTTTCCAATAAACTTGCCCAGGTTGAATCTTTGTATTTAACATTGTAAAGATAATCTGCATCCTGTTCTTTATTAAATGGTGGATCAATATAAATAGTCTGTATGTGTTCTTTATATTTTGCCAGAATCGTATTCAATGCTTGCCAATTTTCACTTTTTATGAGCAAACCATCCAGAATATCATCTAAATTATGATTTTTTGTTATGTTTTCCAGTAATTGTTCTTTGAAGTCTTCGGAAAAATATTTGGTATCCAGGGGTAGTTTCTTATATTCTGCATCAATTAAATCTTTTCTTAAATATAAATCTTCTTCCTTTTCCATCTTGCCAAAATCCTGCTCTTCCCATTCTTTTAATTGCTTTTCATTTTTGAGGATAGTGTCTATAAGGTTAGATAAAAATTCTTCTCCTGCATATTCTTTAATCTTATCCAGAGTAATAACATAATCCGTGCTTAAAACGAATCTTTTCTTTTCCCATAATCTCTTCTGAAAATCTTCTATCTGTGTCAGAAATTCTATGATATCTTCTCCAATTTCACGCACCATTTTAGCTCTGGTTATATGTTTATCCAGGAAACTTTCTTTCTCCAGTGTATCTATATCTAAGACCTCATTTTTAATATAATAATCCAATTGTTCGGAAAGGAATTTCTTCAGATTTTTATGAATAAAGTAGTCCTTGGTATTTTTGGCAGCAAATCTATTCAATTGATATTGCAATAAGGCTAAATCACTTTTATATTTCTGACTTAAAGGTTCTTTCCAGAAAATATCATCTATTTGCTTGATGACCTCATTGAAAATGTTTTCATTTATCTTCTCTTGTTTTGAGGAATTGCTTCCACCTGCCACATCATATTTTTTAACTTCACTTTCAGACAGTTCTCTATACTGAAAACGAATCATTAGGTTTTCTTTATCCACAAATTCTAATGGGATTTCATCATCTAAGACAAAAAATCGCTCTTTAGTAGCTTTTTTTGAACCCAGTTCTTCTTTAGCGGCAACAATACGGAAGATTACTTTATGATTATTACATTTGAAGGTATAATCCCGAAAAAGCATCCCTGTCTTGATGTAATATTGGTCATAATTAGCCCAATAGAGTTTAACTTCTTCTCCATTATAAGGAATAGCATATTTGTGACCTTTTATGGAATAGCGATATTGAGGAATAAAATCTCCCTCTTCATAATAACGGGAGAAAAAGTTATTCAAATCATTATAAACCTGATTCTTAATCTCATCAATATTCTCTATTTCTCGTTTACGAGCGAGAATATTAAGATATTTTTGCCCTATGTTAGTATTTTTATACTCTGGTTTTAATTCTCCTTCAGGAGTAATGACATTTTTATTTAATTTATTACATAAATCATCTCTTGCTTCTTCCAATTCCTTTTCAATATTTTCCCGTTTTTCACTTTTATGTTTGGCAAATGCCTCTTCTACCCTATTAACTAAATCTGTAGTGATAAATTTATCAATTTGCTCTCTTTTATAATTAAGAATCCTATAAATACCAAAATCTAAATCAGAAGCATCAAATTGAAAAAGTACCCTTAATAAATTTTGAAATCTCTGCAATGAAGTCATATTATTATCATTGTTCCCCATACCGTTCTCCTTAGTACTGGCTAATTTTTAAACTCTTTTCATTATTTGGTATTGAACCCTCTGTGTCAAGATAATTCGGTTTTTGAATATTTACTTGCAGGCTTATTAATCATCATTGCTACTTATTGGATAAATATATCCATTTCAATCTTTTCTCTATGTTAGGATAATCTAACTCGTTACTTCTCATTTTATTACGACTTCTTATTGCGATCTTTCTCTTTTATTAACAATCAGATAAGTAAGCTATAAAAAGCATTTTCTTGAACTTTTGCTATATTAAGAGAGCTTTCTTAGATAGAGTAGTAGGATTGGGATATCTTACAAAGTGTGGGACTTTCTTTAAAGGGAGGTGGAATTATCTTGTAATATAAAGTTTTATTTTGGGAATGAGACATTTTCTTTCGTATAGCGCAAAAATTGTTGAAGGGTCACAATACTTCTTTGCATCGTAAAGCCTCTTCTTAGAGGTTTCAATGTCCTTATCTCTTAAAGACATAAGGCTTTTCTTTCTTTATTTAAATGATAGCAACAAGGGTTTTAGGTTAGCGATAAGAAATAAAACTACTCTTTTTCTTTATATTACTATTACAATAGTAACTGCTTATGTATTCAGTCACTATTATAATAGTATTTGTTATATATTTCTGTCTTATACATCACATAAAAAAAGAAAGCTCCTTCGGAGCTTGAAACGATGAGGACATCGTTCCACCATTGGTTGCAAGACGTCCTCGTCTTGCAAAGCCGTAATGCCTTTCTTTCTTTATATGATAGTTACATTTTTTTAAGTTAGCGATAAGGAATAAAACTACTCTTTAACTCTAATTTAAACTTAGCCGAAGTTTCGCATTTCTAAAGCTAACGTATTGATACATAATACAGTTTATATTTTTTGGACACTAAACTTTGAATTTTTTAATAACTTGGTTTTTAAAGATTCTTCAAAGCTTAGTAAATAAGGACATTTATAACTCAATTTTAGACAATTAGATATACTACAGTTTCCCTAAATATTTGACCCAAAGACATAGAAATTGAAATCATTCTCATTTTTGCCATCCTTGAGATTATGAAAATTTGTCCTTAAGTTAGGGAGTAATCTGAATAATCGTAAGTAAGGCTTTATAATAATCTTATGCTTATATTGATAAACATAAATATTGACATATATAAATGAATATCAATTTTGTATAATAGAGTTTATCAGAAGGTCAAAATAATATGGATTATAAAGAGATTTCTCTATTATTTAAAGCTTTAAGTGACCCAGTAAGATTACGAATATTAGACCTGTTATCTTCTGGAGAATTATGTGCTTGTGAATTATTAAAGAAGCTGACCATTTCTCAACCTACTCTTTCTCATCATATGAAAATTTTGATGCGATGTGGACTTGTTCAAGCTCATAAAAAAGGCACCTGGATACATTATAAAATAAATCCAGAAAAAGTAAATTATCTGCATCAAATTATAGATGGGATAATACAATCAAAGAATAAGACCTTTTAACATATCAAAAAGTATAAAAGAGAATACCTATGAAAGCAAACCAGAAAAAAGATATTGGTATTTTTGAGAAATATTTAACGCTGTGGGTAATTATTTGTATGATTGCAGGAGTACTTATAGGCAAATTTCTTCCCGATATTCCAGCATTTCTAAGTAAATTTGAATATGCCCAGGTTTCAATTCCTATAGCCGTTCTCATCTGGTTAATGATATATCCTATGATGATGAAAGTAGATTTTAACAGCATCAAAAATATTCGGAAAAATCCTCAGGGTCTATATGTAACATGGGTTGCTAATTGGCTGATAAAACCTTTCACAATGTATGGAATTGCTTGGTTTTTTTTCTATATTGTCTTCCAGAAGATTATACCTGCTGAATTAGCACGTGATTATCTTGCAGGAGCTATTCTTTTAGGAGCAGCACCCTGCACTGCAATGGTTTTTGTGTGGAGTCATTTAACCAAGGGTGATCCTACTTACACTGTAATTCAAGTAGCAACCAATGATTTGATTATTTTAGTAGCTTTCACTCCTATTGTGACTTTCTTATTGGGTATAAGCGGGATAAAAATCCCCTGGAATACTTTATTTCTATCAGTATTATTGTTTGTAGTGATTCCTTTATTAAGTGGTTATTTAACCCGAAAAAGGGTAATAAAAAAGCGAGGGTTGGAATATTTTCAACAAATCTTTATTCCTAAATTTAACCCTTTAACTATGATAGGACTATTACTTACTTTAGTAATTATATTTTCATTCCAGGGAAAAGTAATACTTTCTAATCCTTTGCACATTCTATTAATCGCTATACCACTGATAATACAGACCTTTTTTATATTTTCCCTTACCTATCTGGTATCCTGGAAATTACATCTTCCTCATAATATTTCTGCTCCTGCAAGTATGATTGGAGCGTCCAATTTCTTTGAATTGGCAGTAGCAGTTGCAATCTCGCTATTTGGAACCTCTTCTCCTGTAGTTCTAGCCACAGTAGTTGGTGTTCTCGTAGAAGTGCCAGTAATGCTAACTCTGGTCAATATTGCTAATAAAACCAGGCAATGGTTTTATTCTGATTAATATAATGATGATAACCTTTAATTATTAAGTAATGTGAGATTTGTCCATGAGGACATCCCATTGGTAGCAAGACGTCCTCGTCTTGCAAAGCCGTTAGGCTTTTCTTTATTTAAATGATATAGATAACAAATTTTTTTAAGCCAGCGATTAGAAATAAAACTAATCTTTATCACTAATTTAACCATAGCAAGCTCCTTCGGAGCTTCATAGATGAGGACATCTATGACCCCTTATGCGGAGCTTGAAACGATGAGGACATCTATAACCTCTTTAGGGGTACGAGACGTCTTCGTCTCGTAAAGCCGCAAGGCTTTTCTTTCTTTAGATGATAGCAACAAAAATTTATTAAAATAATTATAAGAATTAAAACTACTCTTTATTCCTAATTAAATAATAGCAAGCTCTTCCAGAGCTTCATAAACGGGGACGTTTATGACCCCATATACGGAACTTGAAACGATAAGGACATCGTTTCACCTATTTTTTTCCTACGGCTGCAATGTATATTACAAATTCTTCTTTTTCATCTAAACCTATACAGTGGTTCATTGCCTCATCCACAAAAGCTCCTATCATACAGGCACCTGCTTGAATTGCTTCTGCAGCAAGATGGACATTTTGTCCTATATGTCCAACATCAACATACAGATAGCGATAGGCTCTTTGCTGATATCTCCAACTGGCACGATAAGGAACTGCCGTAAAAATAAAAGTTACAGCATCTTCTATGACCATTGATTGTTCCAGGCAAGCTTCATATATCTCTTTAGCGATATCAGATGAAGTCTGGAGTTTAATCAGAGCGTGTTCCAGTGGATGATAGTAATATAGACCAGGTGGCACACTTTCAACTTTATTTATAAGAAGATAGCATTCCATTGGATGACGACTTCCCGCAGAAGGGACATTGCGTCTGGTAAATTCATTGTATTTAGTGCTATGGAATTCTTTTACCCAGCAGGTTGCCCAGAGCAAAAATGATAGTTCCGGCAGAGAAAGAGGTTGAGGGGAATATTTTCGTAGACTTTTTCTCTGATTAATAGCTTGAGCAAGGGAGATTTCTGGCATAGTTAAAGTTTCGGGAGCAGGAAGGGTAATTTTTTCTCCCGTTCTTGGTTTGATAGCTGGCGGATGAGGCAAACCCTTTTGCTGATCGCTGATATCTTCATAAAGATAGCTGGTCAAGCGAACAAAATCCGGTCCTATTGTTTTTGCTTTATCTTTTTCTTCAATAATCTGTTGTAGTGTTTCGGATAAACTTTCTTCCAGCTCTTGATATTCTTCTTCGGAAAGATGAAGTTCCTTCATTATCTCTTCTTTAGAAGCTTTATGAACCTTCCCATAGAGGAAATTGAAGCTTTTCAAATCCATCATTTCTCCTTTATTTCAATCTCCCAGACAGATTCCTAAACCACGTGCAGTATTCACCAAATCGGAATCGGGACTCACATAGTTATATTCTTTTATTGCGTCTATAATAGGCACAGCCACGATATTAGGATGTCTATAGGAAACCATATATCCCCATTTTTCTTGTAGAACCAGTTCAAAAGCTTTAACTCCAAATTGAGAAGCAAGAATGCGGTCAAAAGCATTAGGACGTCCACCTCTTTGCAGATGACCAAGGATAGCAGTCCTGATTTCAATCTCGCATCCCGCATCTTTCAATTCCTGTTCCAGCCTTAATCCTGCACCATAAAGTCTTTTCGCTCCGCAAGGATTATCTTCTTCCAGATAACTTAAAGAGCCACCTTTAGGTTTTGCTCCTTCTGCTATGACGATATTGGCAAACTCTTTCCCGGAAGCTGTACGACGCTTTAGTGCTTCTATCACGGAATTGATATCGTAATCAATCTCTGGAATAAGGCAAACTTCAGCACCACCTGCAATGGATGCATGAAGCGCTATCCAACCAGCATAGCGTCCCATAACTTCTAAAATCAAGATTCTATGGTGACTGGCTGCAGTGGTAACAAGTTTATCCACGGCATCAGTGGCAATATCTACAGCAGTTTGAAATCCGAAAGTAAAATCCGTAGCAGAAAGGTCATTATCAATAGTTTTGGGCACTCCAATGATATGACATCCCAATTCAAACAATCCTTGAGAGATTCTTTGTGAACCATCTCCTCCGATATTAATGATTGCCTCTATATTTTCATTACGGATTCTTTCCATAAAGTCAGCGGAACGGTCTATTACCGTCCAGCTTCCATCTGGATTTTTCACAGGCCAGGAAAAAGGACCACCTTGATTGGTAGTGCCGATAATAGTTCCACCTTGAACATGAATCCCGGCAACTTTTTCTGGAGTTAGTTCTACCAGATGAATAGGGTCCATCAGGATGCCATTGAAAGCATCAATACTTCCCAGGATTTCCCATTCCGGTTCCTGTTGTGCTCTTTTCACTATAGCACGGATAACCGCATTTAATCCAGGGCAATCCCCTCCTCCTGTTGCAATTAAAAGTCTTTTTTTCATTGTATATCTCCAAAATTGTATTGTCTCAAGATACGCTGACAGACCTGTTCATTAACCGTTAATATCTGCTCCAACGAAGGTTCTGGCTCATTGATACAATTTTGCACTGCTTCCTGACAAATTCGGTATATATCAGCATATCTAATTTTCCCCGCTTGAAAAAGACGCAAAGCTGCTTCATTGGCACTATTTAGCACGGTTGGTAAAATTCCTCCTGCATAAGCTACCTGAAGTCCAAGAATAAAAAGAGGATAGCGTTCGGTGGGAATAGGAGAAAACTCCAGATTTCCCAGATGTTTCAAATCGGTCTGCACCAATTTGGAAGGTAAACGCTCAGGATAGGATAGAGCATAGAGAATGGGTAATTTCATATCTGGTTGACTTAGTTGTGCAAAAATGGCACCGTCAATGAATTCTACCAGTGAATGGACCACAGATTGAGGCTGAAGCACACAATCTATCCGTTCAAAATCCAGGTCAAAAAGCCAATGCGCTTCCATCACTTCCAGTGCTTTATTGAACATTGTCGCTGAATCAAGCGTTACTTTTGTCCCCATTGACCAGTTAGGATGTTGCAATGCCCTTTCTAAGGTTATATTTTCCAACTCATCTAAAGGAACATCGCGAAGAGCACCTCCTGAAGCAGTGATGTAAATCTTTCGTATTTCCTTTTGAGGATGCCCTTCTAATAGTTGAAATATTGCACTATGTTCACTATCTACCGGTAGTATTTTAATCCCTTGTGACTTTATAAGAGGCATCAAAAGATGTCCTGCCATAACCAGTGATTCCTTATTTGCCAGAGCCAGATTTTTCCCGCGTTGAGCGATAGCAAAGCTGCTTCTTAAACCTGCAGAGCCACTTATAGCATTCAAAGCAAGGTCATAATCTTCCTCTTGAAGCAAGTTTAGCAGCTCATTTATCCCGAAATATATCTTCAAATTAGGATATTGATTGCGGATAAATGCTTGCTGAGCAGTATCTTCTATACAGGTGAGAACAACTTTAGGTATGGAAAGTTCACCCGCTATCTGACAGAGCTTATACCAGTTTTTATGCGCAGAAGCAAGGGTGATAACAAAATGTTCATTTTGCTCTTTTACTACTTCAATGGTAGAGGAGCCGACGGAACCTGTTGCTCCAAGGAGAGCAAGCTTTACCATTTATAGTTCAGGCTCAACCTTTGCGAGGAACCTAAGGCATCAGGTGAGCCGTTAACCCAGGCATAGTCTATTCCGATATTTTTATAGTTAATTCCCAGACCAGCGGTAAAACTATCAATATCCCATCCTGCCATAACTTTCAGCGTAGGAATAGGTTGTGCCATCATTCCAAAATGAAAATCTGCACTCATAGGTCCTGCAGAAACAGTGGAGGCATCACCTCTGTCTTCAGCATATATTTGAGTGCGAAATGCCGTGTGAAAAGGAATCTTATTAGAGAAAGCAGAAAAATCATAACCCGCTTCCACATCCAGATTGGGCAAGGCTATCTCATAGGTCCCATTTTCCCATATTATCTGAGTGGAAAAACAATCTCTGAGGTTAGCACCAACCTTGAAACCATTTAAGGGTTCCCAGAGTATTCCCAAATCGGCTCCGATGCCAAAACCATTATTTTCTGCTAAACTACGATAAGCCAGCTTGGGACTGAGTCCTAAATGTAAATTGTTCTTTATAGAGCGCCCAAGACCGAGGGTGAAAATCAGGTCATTATTGCTGACTGTTTTCCAGATCTGAGGACGATTGTCATTACTTAATTCTTCATCTGGATTTTCCAGTTCCGTAAGTTTTATCTTATCTATTCCCAGATGATTAAGTTGCAAAGAGGTTCGGGTCTTAGAACCAAAAATAACAGAAAACTGATTTTGCTGCATCAGACCCTCAAAATGCTCTACTCTCATCACTTCAATTCCATTATCATCAGAGATAGCAAGAAGAGCAGGATTCCACCATCCTTCAGCTAATGAGGAACTATAAGTCAGGCCAGTATTTCCCATAGCTTGATTTTGCACACCTGGACTAATCTGAAATATCTCTCCTGCATATTTTTCTGCATTTAGAGATATCATAGCTACCATAAATAGCATAATAATAATGAGCTTCTTCATAATTTTAACCTAAGTGTCAATATCTAAAAAGAAAGAATTTAGTAAAGCTTTTTATGCTCTTCTAAAATTTAAAAATTGATCAGACTGAACTGGAAGAATTCCCCAGTAATAATGTTCACTGGAAAAGCTCAGGATTTTCCTCTATAAATACATCCCTCATATGGAAAAAGTTATTTCCTCGTTCCTTTATAGTAGTCAGATAATAATAACAAATTCCACTGACCAGAAAAGCTCCCAAGGCATCTACAATCAAATCCTCCATCGTATCCAGCAAGCCCAGACGAGTATCAAAATAGCCATAAACCAGCTCCAGATTTCTTGCCTTTTGCATATTACTACCCAAAATTACATCCACTCCATATTCAAAAAATTCCCAAACTACACCTATCATCATAGAAAAACAAAAAGCATAGAGAACAATAAAAAGAGGACTGATTTTATGGTGAATATTGACATCTTTGTTCTTCGTATAGACCATTAAAAAGCCAGCATAACCAATGAAAGGTGCTGAAGTGAAATGAACAATAATATCCCAGATGCTGAATAAATAATAAAAATGCAAAACTTCACCACAAAACATTGAAGCAAAGATAAATAGATAAATGAAAATCATAAACTCGGGTGGAAAATAAACCTTCCTCTGCGGTGGAGGTACAAATGTTAAAATCAAAATCACTATACCCAACATAGAATTGGCAAAAATATCCCAGGCAGAATTAAATATCGCTACTATCATAGCTATCAGTGCAAATGCTATAACCAGCAAACGAATATAAGCAGGAACCTTTTTCTCCATATTCTTGGAAAAACTGATAGCCAAAAAAAACATTGAAAGCGTCACTATTGCCATCACAGTTTGTGCCCAATCTAAAGATTCTGATTGAAAATAAAGTTGACGAAAAACCTCAGGAATAAAGGGATTATCTAAATAAAGGTGCTTTGTACAATGAAATATTCCCCCCAGAACTATGAAAAACACGCAGATATACCAGATTATGGCTTCTGTTTTATCAATTCCGGTTTTCTTCCTTGGAATCGGCTTTATTCCATTATCCCGCATTTTACTTTTTCACTCTTCCTCAGTTTCAAAATTATAAATTTTACCCTTTCAATATTTAACTTCTGTGTCAAGAGAATTATGCTCCCTTGCTTTAAATAACATTTTCCCCCTAAATTTTCGGTAATACATCCCCAGAGATATTCTTTAGTAATTATTGTTAAAATCCTTTAAAATAATGCCCTCCCTTCCTTTAATCAAAAAACTCTACCTTTTTACTATCTTTCCATTATCTTCAATATTCCCTCCAAAATATATGATTCTTCCGCTTATGTTATTTCTTTATTCCATATGGACTTTCTAATCCCTTATATTGTTTTATTTCATTATTTCTTACATAATTTATATTTCTTTCTCATATTTATTTATTTAATTTCTATTTTAAATGGTGATCCTTTATATTATTGCTTTTCTTACATTCTACTCTGGACAAATATGTTGGCTATCACTTTGATAATAAATTATTTATCCTTCATTTTTAACCATTATTACTAATTATCTATTCCTCCTCTCTTTTCACCAATTTCTCCCTTGGCTCTCTCTTAGCTCTTTTGCTTGTAAAGTGCTAAGAGACAAGCAAGTAGGAGATTAGAGACAAAAATAAGGGTTTAAAGTTTAAGAATAAAGAAGATAGATGGATAAATAATAGATTAAATAGAATATTAAGCCATTGCTATAGTTATATAATATAATTGAAGGTTCCCATAAAATTCCGAGTTTTAATTTTTAAACATTGATTTAAGCTCTATTAGAAATTCTTTCCTCCAGTTTAAAATTAATAATATGATAAGTCTTTTCTATATTCTTAAGGCTTTGGTATATCTTTTTTATTGGTTTAAATGTCTTCACAGAGTAAGTATATATAATATCTTGAATTAAATCTTCTATTAAATTAAGAGAAAAAAGAGCATATCTGGTTTCTTCTATTGGACTTTCTTTTAAAGAAGACCTATATGTACCATCATTTTGATAGTATTTATTAATTATTTTCTGCATTTGTTTAATCTTATTAATTAACTGATTAAGTTCGTTTGGTTTAAGTTCTATTTTAGAATATAGAAAATCTATACAATACAGAATTTTTGCAATTTCATTTAATGAAATGCCTTCTGTTATATAGCTTAAAAGATAAACCAGCCATAAATTGGCATTATGTGGCACCTTATTTAAATTATCCAGTATGAAACATACTTCAAAATAGCTTTCTAATTCATTAGGGATTATATTAATAATCTTATCTTCATCAATAACACTTTGAAGAAGAAAGGAAAGTTTATCTTTATAAATATCAATTAAAGAGTGCTGAAAATTGAGAATATAAGTTTTTATATCAATCTGGTTACATATTTGTTCTAATCCAGGATCATATTTTAATATTTTCTCAAATTTATCTTTAGGCACCCTATAAGCAGCTGTTCTCCATGCTTCTACCATAGCAATATTGCTATTGTTAAATATCCATTCAGGTTCTATTATAGCATATTTTCTTTGTGGTTTATAAATGTAGATAAATAATTTATTTTTAATTGGTTCAAGACTTTTATCCTTTTTTCTCTTTGCCACCTTTGAAATCTTAAAATCATAAAATTCTAAACCTTCCTTATCAGCATATTGAAATTCAAATTCCTTTTTATCCCCATCAATATCAGCAACGAAATCAGGTTTTCGAGAAACACCCCCCTTTCTAAGAAACCATAAGAACTCATCTCCACCTGATTTATTTACTTTAATAATTTTATTATTATATAATTCTTTCAATTTATTTTCCAACCAGTCAATTATTTCTAATTCTGCTATCGCTTTCTTTTTCATATCTTTCCGATATTCTAAATAAGTCCGAGATTTAATATCACTGCTCTGTGCATAGACTGTTTTACTATCAATTGCCATAATATTATTCCCATATCTTAGATTGATAATTATTTAAACTCTCTATCGTCACTCTGGCAATTTCTGGATTAATTTCATATCCTATACCATTTCTTTTTAAGTCAGCTGCAGCTAATAGAGTTACTCCCGAACCGACAAAAGGGTCAAGAACAGTTTCTCCTTTATAACTAAAAGCCTTAATCAAACGATAAGGAAGTTCATATGGAAAAGGTGCAATATGATTTCTATTATCACCACTTGCTTGTGGTTTCATTACCCACACATCACTTTTCTTAATTGTAAGCCAGAATTCCTTGTCTAATTTAGATTGTTCTTTTTGTACTTTTGATAAATGAGCATACTTATTATAACCCTTTTTTTCAGGTTTATCAAACTCCAGGATAAATTCATGCATATTGTTAATTAAAATTCCACCAGGATAAGGATAAGTCCCAAAATGAGCTCTAACTGCATTTGTTTTTTGCCAGATTATATCTCTTTTAAAAATAAAACCTATATCCTCACATAAGTCTATAGTCTTACCAGATAAATTTAATGTCTTGAATTTACCATTATCCAAACGAATAGGAAGATTCATTATATTGATAAATAATTTTCTACCCGGTTGTAAGACTCTAAAACATTCTCGCCAAACCAGACCTATCTTCTCAAACCATTCATCAATATCATGGATGTTTCCCAGGTCATTTGGTATTGGTTCTTTAGAATACATCTTAGCATCAAAATAAGGAGGAGAAGTTATTATTAAATTAATGCTATTATCTCTTAAATCATCCATATGCATAGAATTTTTTATATAAATAGTCTGTTCAGTGTCGTTTATTTCTATTGTCTTAACTTCAGGAAAATTTTCTTTATCATTTTTATCCTGAGATACGCTGATAATTTTTTTTAGCTCATTCAAGTCAAAGCGCATTTGACCACTCGTAGAAATTTTAGCAGGAATAATCTTTTGATTTACAAGCCAATGTAATCTTTCAACAGTTGTTCCTAAATACTTAGCTGCTTCTATAGCTGAAAGATAGGAACGATTTTTATAATCCTTTGGCTCGCATCTTATAATATGCTCTGAAGACATAATAAACTCTCTAAAATCATTATTTATCTTGGAGTCTAATTAATTAGATTAATGATATTTTTTCCTTTTTAATTTAAAATCCTTTTATACAGCCTTGTAACCCTGTCAAGTCCAAAAATCTATTTATAGGTTCCTTTCCATATTTAGGCAAAAAGCTTAGCTAATTATTGATATGCATACAAAGAGGCAAAACCTTCTTTATTTAGTTTAGACAGCTTATAATAGACAAAACCTTTAATATTTTTATCTGATTTACATATGTTCCAGAGTAACAAAGAAATCTCTTCCTATATTTTCTATGGTACAATGCCAGGAGGGGATATTAGAAAAAAGTTCTTGTAATTGTTTTTCGTTATAAAGAAATAAAGGGCATTTAAATTTATAACGGATTTTTCGTTGCCAGGCTAAAAAACCCTTGTCTGAAGGAAAACTAAATAAGATTTTATCAGTAGCCAGTTTCAAAGTCTTCTCAATAACTTTACGAGGATCTTCCATATAATCCATAAAACCCATCAAAATCAAATAGTTATACTTAATATCCTCTGGTAAGTCAAAAAAATCTGCAACTTCAAATTTGCAAATATGTTCCACACCTGCTTTTATTGCCTCTTTTCTGGCTATATCTATCATAGAAGGAGCAAAATCAATACCATAAACCAAAGAAGGTGATCCTTTAGCTAAAGATATTGCATACATCCCAGGACCACAACCTACATCCAGAATTGTTTTCCCTTCCAAAGGTTTACAGGCTTCCATAGTTTTTTGGAACCGGATAAATATAGATTGCCGAAACCATCTATTTATAAAACGCTGTATCAATCCATTTCCTTTTCCATAAATAGCGTTAAAATCACTGGCATATTTATCAAAAAAGGATTCCGTTTTATTTTCCCGCATTTAGCTATCCTTCATTTCCTCTAAATACTGCTGACAGGTAACAAATTCGCCCCTGGAAAGAATTGCTTCCAGCTTAGATTTGACTGTTTTTAAGTTCACATAACATTTAAAATATGACTTTTTATTCAACTTTAAACGAGGATGTTGAGGTTCCATTTCTCTGGGATGAATATAATAGAGAGTAGGTATTCCTTTGTTAGCTAATTTCTTATGCATATACAAAATAACCCATTTAGGGAAAAATCTCAAATAACCACCTCCAAAAAAACAAAGTTCTTTCCCTAATAACGATGCTACCGAAATAGGAAATTCACATATATTTCCCTTATCGGTTTTTATCCAATAGGGCTTTTTCTGTTCTATTTGATAACCACCATAATCTCGCTTTACAGGAAAAACTGAAGAATCAGCTATATAACCAGTCTCTGCCAGTGATTCAAAAAACCAAGGTGTGGCATCCGTTACCGAAAAACTGGGACTTCTAAATGTAGTAATCTCTTCTGAACAAATATCTTCCAGTAAGCTTTTAGAGTTATGTAAATCAGTCGTAAATTCCTCTCTGCTCATTTGAGCTATCACTCTATGAAACATTCCATGAGAAGCAATTTCATGACCTCTTGTCCTGGCTTCTTTCACCAGATAAGGATATTTTTTTGCTATGTACCCCAAAAAGAAACAGGTTGCTTTAACTTCATATACATCAAGCAAATCCAGTAACTTTAAAAAACCACTTTCTACAATACTCGGTAAGGAATCCCATTCAGAAATTGGAGGTACTCCTCGGTCACTGACAATATGATAATAATCTTCCACATCAATTGTGAAGATTGATTTTGGATATTCATTCATATATTTTTTTTAACCTGGCTTTAACTAAGCTATGAAATCTTTTACTTTAAAGTGTTCTATAAATGTCAATGAAAAAAATGAATATTTATTTTACTACTTTCAATTTCCCTTTATTTCTAATATTGATTTTTTGGAAAACCCATATTGTAAAACTTTAGACCATATCATACTTATTTGATACTGCTTGTATCTGCCCTTAAAAAAGAAGTTTATTGATTATTTAATAATCATAGGAATATAAATATCATAAATTAACATTCCATTTTGCTCATCGCAAGAGTATAAATTAGCCTTAACCTTTTTATCAAGATACTTTGAGTCTCTTTTTAGACCCATTTATTTGAACACTCCCAGATTTCAAAAAAACAATTCCTTCCTCAGTGGCTTGCCTATTTCTCCAATTTCACTTAAAATTTAGGCTTATAATTTTAGTTTCTCATTTAGCATAAACTGAAATTTTCTTGACGGACAAAGGATTTTGGATGTTAAAGTATCATTAGGAGTTTAATATGGATGAAAAGAATTATAAATACCTTGGACTTTCCCAAGCTGAAGCAGAAGCAAGATTGAAAAAAGATGGGTACAATGAATTACCCACCTCCAAACCCCGCAATCTGTTCAAAATAATATGGGGTGTTTTAAGTGAACCTATGTTTATTCTTCTTGTTTCCTGCGCTGTATTGTATTTATTATTAGGCAATTTAGAAGATGCTTTAGTTCTGGTTGGTTCAGTTATCCTGGTAATGGCAATTGATATTATTCAAGAGCGGAAAACAGATAATGCTTTAGAGGCACTTAAGAATTTATCCAGTCCACGAGCTTTGGTTATACGAGATGGAGAACAGAAACGTATTCCTGGAAGAGAAGTGGTGGTAGGAGATTTGATAATATTAGCTGAAGGAGATAGAGTTCCAGCAGATGCCTTTATTTTAGTAAATGAACAATTAAATGTAGATGAATCTTTGTTAACTGGGGAATCGGTACCAGTTCGTAAAAGAGTGTGGGATGGTAAAGAAAATGCACCTCAACCTGGAGGAGATGATTTACCATGTGTTTATTCAGGCACTTTGATCGTAAGTGGCAGATGTATCGCTCAGGTTTATGCTACAGGAGCAAAAACAGAATTAGGTAAAATAGGTAAATCATTAGAAGGTTTGCAAGAGGAGAAGACAAAACTTAGTCGTGATACTAATAAACTGGTAAAGAACTTTGCTCTTTTAGGCTTGGTTATATGTCTCATAGTGGTAATTGCCTTCTATTTTACTCGTAAAGATTTGATTCAAGCCTTCCTCAGTGGTATAACTTTAGCAATGTCCGTTTTACCCGAAGAATTTCCTGTGATACTTACGGTCTTCCTTGCTTTAGGAGCCTTGCGTTTATCTAAAAAGAATGTATTAGCACGAAGAGCTCAAGCCATAGAAAATCTTGGTGCAACAACTGTTCTATGTACAGACAAGACTGGCACTATTACCTATAATAAAATGACCCTGCAAAAGATTTGGGAACTAGACAATCCTCATTCTATTTCCCTTAAAGATATTGAACGAGACAATAAAAAGGACCAAGACTTGCTATTTTTCAGTATGCTTGCCTGTATGAAGGATCCTTTTGATCCAATGGAAAGAGCTATTCACAAAGCAGTTAAAGATGTTGTTCCCTCCCTTTATGGAAATTATGAAGCATTGCAATTGGTGAAGGAATATCCACTTACAGATAGTTGTAGAGCTATGACAAATGTATGGAAAGAAGGAAATTCAGATAATCTTATAGTTGCTATGAAGGGCTCTCCTGAAACAGTTCTGGATTTATGTAAAATGGATTCTATTTCCAAAGAAAGTGAAATGCAGAAAGTCTCTCAAATGGCTGAAGAAGGATTGCGCGTTTTAGGAGTTGGAATGGCAAGAGTTGATCAAGGTAATTTACCTGAAGAACAGTCTGGCTTTGATTTTCAATACATTGGACTCATTGGTCTGGCAGATCCAATTCGGGAAAATGTTCCTGCCGCAGTTAAGGAATGTTATAGAGCAGGAATAAGAATTATTATGATAACTGGAGATTATGTTGGAACAGCTATAGCAATAGGGAAACAGATTGGTTTGAAAAATGTAGAAAATGTGATAACTGGTGCAGAATTGGATGCTATGGATGATGATGAGCTAAAAGAGAAAGTAAAGAAGGTAACCATTTTTGCGAGAGTTGTACCAGCACATAAATTAAGAATAGTTCAGGCATTAAAAGCTAATAACGGGGTAGTTGCAATGACCGGAGATGGAGTTAATGATGCACCTGCTCTTAAAGCGGCAAATATAGGAATAGCAATGGGACAAAGAGGAACGGATGTGGCTCGTGAAGCTTCTGCCATTGTAATTACTGATGATGATTTTTCTTCCATCGTTAGTGGTGTAAAAATGGGAAGACGCATATATGATAATATACGTAAATCCTTCACTTATGTCTTTTCTCTACATGTACCTATCTCTGGAATGTCTATCATACCGGCAATGTTTACGGAATTCCCCCTTATTTTTTACCCCGTTCATATAGCTTTTTTAGAATTGATAATTGACCCTGCTTGCTCCATAGTCTTTGAAATGGAAAAGGAGGAAGAAGATATAATGGATCGTCCTCCTCGTGATCCTAATGCCCCTCTTTTTGGGAAAAAGATGGTTATTTTAGGTATGCTTCAGGGATTAGCGGTATTTATTGTTTTAGCATTAATGTATTTCTGGAATTTAAATAATGGTGTAACGCCAACTAAAAATCGGGCAATGGTCTTTACTACGATGGTATTTTCCAATCTTATGCTCATAACCACTAATCGTTCCTGGGAAAAGAACCTGATAAAAATCCTCAAAACACCTAATCCAGCAATGTTATATCTTCTCCTTGGTGTCTTTTTCATTGTGATTTTAGCTACGAATGTCCCTGCTGTTATAAATATCTTTCACCTTTCTAAACTGAATTTAGTGGAATTTATTGTTTGCCTGTTAGCAGGAAACATTAGCGTGCTCTGGTTTGAAATCTATAAAGCAGTAAAGGGCAAAAAAGCACTCAGTTAAGCTAAACCATTTAGTTATTTATAATAAAGGGATTACTATCTAAAAAACCCTTTATCTCTCTCTCAAATGCTTTATCAGTGAGATTTATTTATAGCTATGCTATATTTACCTGTTCTTATAAGAGTTTTGAATTTACCAAACCGCTTGGTGCTATTAAATAAAGATGAGGCATTAGCTTTATTATATCTGCTGTAGATTTCCTGTGCTTTTTTCCAGGTAGCCTCATCTAAAGGAGTGTTCGCTGGAGCAAAGAGTTCCTGTTCCCAGTTTTCCGTATTAAGATTAGAATCTCCGGAAGACCTGGCAATAGCGATAGCCAGAAGAGCTTCTATTTGTTCCTGGCTCATATTATATCCTGCTTTAGTGCCCAGAATCCCATATGCAAGATAGATAGTTTGACCGGGTAGGATATAGATGACTGTATTATCTCTGGTTTGAGAGAAGAATTTTAGTTTCTTTGCCTGGGTCTTTTTATCGCTCATCTTATTAAAAACTTCCTGAAAATGAGCATTTGCAGCACTTGCACCGAGCTTTGCATCAATAGCTTTCTCATCTAATTGAGTGAAAGCAGTTACGGATTTCTCTTCTCTTTGTTCCTTCTTTTCTATAATAGGAGGTATGGTTTTTTCTTCTTTTAGTATCTCCTCTTTCAAAGTATCTACTGGAGCTACTTTTGAGGACTCAGGTATCTTTTTCAAGGATTGAGTGTACAAGAATAAAGCTACTAAAAATACTACAATAGTCAAGATGAGAGCAAGAGAAGGATAAAACCGATTAGGATGGGAAGCAGGAACTTCTTCTTGAATTACTACGGGCTTGCTAATAAGAACTTCTACAATCTGAACAGTGATATCATCTAAACCCCCACGATGAATAGCGAGATCAACCAGATTATGAGTGGCAATTTGTGGCTCTTCAGATAACTGCTGTAAGATTTCTTCATCTTTAACATATTCCGTCAAGCCATCAGAGCAGAGCAAAAAGACATCTCCTTCCTGCAAGAGATGAGGTCCCGATATATCTGGTCTATAACTCGGTGAACCTATGGCACGAGTGATAATATTTCTGAGTGGATGAATAGCAGCTTCTTCACGAGAAATTAAGCCTTGTTCAACCATTCTTTGAACTTCAGAATGGTCTTTGGTAAGTTGCAATAAAGCACCGCCACGACGAAGATAAATACGACTATCTCCAACATTAGCAAAATAATAAGAATTTCCCTTAATTAGCAAAAGTACAAGAGTGGTACCCATTCCCGTCATTTCTGGATTTAGCTTGGTGTATTCAATTATCTTATATTGAGCATATTCTACACTTTGAGCAATAGTAGTACTTTCTTCTCCTTCAATATAATGAGATTCAAAATATTCATTAATACTTTCTACTGCCATCCGAGAAGCAATTTCTCCACCTGCTTCTCCACCCATTCCATCACAAAGTAAGAAAAGGTCACCATACTTGCCTTGAAAATGACCGCAATAATCCTCATTATTAACCTTAGTGGGATTTTTACCCTGAACCGTTAAACTGGCAAATCTTAAACGAACCGAGCTATTAGCCATAATTACACTCCTGCTCTTTAGATTACTATCTATTTAATCCAAATAATATACTTTAAACTTCTAAAAGACTCTGACTCTAAAGAATTTCTTATAATTAAATCAGGTGTATAGAAAGTTTACAGTGAGTTAACAATTATTACACTTCCAGTTTTTACTTTCTTTACAGTGTCCAAGAGATATTCTATTTAAGACTATCAGGGACAATTAATTCAGCTTCTGTTGCTTTAAGTACTTCCTCCAGGGTATATCCTTCAGTAATTTCTTTGAGCAATAAACCTTGAGGAGTGACCTCTATAACAGCCATTTCAGTAATGATAAGATTCACACAATGAGGAGCAGTTAGAGGAAGGTTACACTTTTTTAAAATTTTTGGATTGCCGTGCTTATCACAATGTTCCATAGCAACAATGACTTTTTTAGCTCCTGTCACGAGGTCCATTGCCCCACCCATACCAGGGATAAGTTTTCCAGGAATCATCCAGTTCGCCAGATTTCCTTCCTGGTCTACTTGTAATGCACCAAGTACGGTAACATCAATATGCTTACCGCGAATTATGGCAAAACTGGTGGCAGAATCAAAGAAAGAAGCACCTGGAACAGCAGTAATATAACCACCACCAGCATTAATCATATCCTTATCTTCTTGTCCTTCTGCTGGAGCAGGACCAACTCCCATAATGCCATTTTCTGATTGAAAGACCACCTTTCTTCCTTCTGGAATATGATTGGCTGCTTCAGTGGGTAAACCTATGCCCAGATTGACATAGTCTCCATCCAGTAGTTCTTGTGCTACACGTTTTCCAATATGAGTGCGTTTATCGTTAGTCATTTTCTCCCCTCTTTGCTTAAAACTATATAATTGACAAATACCCCAGGAGTTATCACTGCTTCAGGGTCTATATATTCATCTTCTAAAATTTCATCCACTTCAGCAATAGTGATTCTTCCTGCCATAGCCATAACAGGATTGCCATTACGAGCAGTTTTACGATATATAAGATTACCTGCTTTATCAGCTTTATGCGCTCTTATCAGGGCAAAATCGCTTGGTATAGCTGGCTCTAATAAATAATCTTTGCCATCCACATTAATAATTTGTTTTCCTTCAGCTACTATGGTGCCTAAACCTGTAGGAGTGAGAACACCTCCGAGACCTGCACCAAAAGCACGAACCCTTTCCATTAAAGTGCCCTGAGGAATAAGTTCGGACTGAATTTCTCCGGAATTAACCTGGTCCTGAATATTTTTGTTTGTGCCCATATGAGAAACTTGGACGCTTTTCACCAGATGCGCATCCACCAGTTTGCCAATACCTTTGCCAATATAATCGGAAGTGATAGCAATAATATGTAGATTATTGATACCAGCTTCAACAATAGCATCAAGGATGGTTTCAGGAGTCCCAACCGCTAAAAATCCACCTAATGCAATACGACTGTGAGGTTTAATCATCGCAGCTGCTTCTTCTGCGCTAATCAATTGAAACATAATTGTCTCCTTTATATTTATCTTTTATCAAAAACCTTTATTTTTTCCACTTACTTTTCCTGAGCCTCGTTTAAAATACCTCTTTCATAATTTCATTCCAGTAGTCCGTGGTATCATACACTTCAAATGCAGATATTAAAGAGCTATCTTTTATATGTTCAACCAGTAATCTATAAAAGCTTATAACTTCTTCTTCAAAGTAAGCTTTATGTTTATCAGCAGTAATTTTTGTTTCACTCTCTGGCATCAATCTTTCTTCTATATTAAAGTTAGTCATAAAATCATTATTTTTATATAAGCAGTAACTGAATATACTGCTTATTAACAACAGAGTTTTATGTCAACAGATAGTCCTGAAAGTAATGTAAATCTTCTTGATTTATAATTGCTTCCAGAAAGATACCATCTGCTTGATATTCTTCTTTTTTGATATCACCAATCTCGTGTAAAAGCGATGCCAGCGAACCCTTATCATAAGGCAAAAACATCTGATAGAGTCTGTTCTGAAAAAGTTTCTCTTCCACTTTTTGTAGAAGGTCTTCAAGGTGGCTTTTATTCAAGGCTGAAATAAATATGGCATCGGGATATCGCTTTTTAGCAAGACTTAATTGGATAGAATCAACTAAATCTATCTTATTAAAAACCAGTATCTGAGGAATGTTATCAGCTCCAATTTCTTTTAGTACTGATTGCACCTGTTCAATGTAATATTCATAGCGTTCATCGGAAAGGTCTACTATGTGAAGTAAAAGGTCTGCATCTTCAACTTCCATCAAAGTGGCAGTAAAGGAAGCGACTAATTGATGTGGAAGACGAGAGATGAACCCAACTGTATCAGAGATAACGACAGGAAAGGAAGTGGAAAGCTTTAATTGACGGGTGGTAGAATCCAGCGTGGCAAAGAGCTTGTCTTCTACCAGAACTCCTGCTTCCGTCAAGGCATTAAAAAGGGTTGATTTCCCTGCATTAGTATAACCTACCAGACAGATTTTCTTACTCTTTTCTCGTTGTTTCCGTTGAGTTTCTTTATTCTTGGATATTTCCGCAATAGCCAGTTTGATTTTGCGGATATTATCTTTAATGATTCTTTTATCAACTTCTATCTGTTTTTCCCCCATTCCACGGGAAGCTGAACCACCACGAGAGCGGACAGCACCATGTTCCTGGTCATAATTTTCAGATTGTCTTCTCAAACGAGGAAGCTGATATTGTAATTCCGCTAAACGAACCTGCAATTTTGCTTCTTTGGTATGAGCATGTTGATGAAAAATAGAAAGAATGATTTCTGTCCTATCCAGCACTTTAATACCATAATCATTTTCAATGTTTCTTGCCTGAACTGGAGTTAATTCATCATTAACAATCAAGAAATCCGCATTATTCTGATGCATCTTTCTACTCAATTCTTCCAGAAAACCTTTTCCAAAATAGGTGCTACTCTCAGGATTTTCACGCTTTTGAGTATATTTGCCCAACACAGCGATACCAGCAGTTTCAGCCAGTTTTCCCAGTTCATTTAAGCTGGCTTCAGTTTCTGATTCCTTTTCACCACGGGTAGCCAGAGTAGCCAGAAAAGCAGTCTTTTCCTCTTCCTCTCCTTTTTCCCAGGTATCTGGTTCATTATCAAATTCTTCTACCAGATAATCTTTCTCTTCATCCAGCATATTTTTAACTCCTGAAAGTCATTAGCTCAAATCATATTTTTATGTCAATAACGCAATCACTTATTATCCAAGAAATCTTTCAAAGCTTTGATACTTCTTTCTGAAAGAGCTAACTTCTTTTGTTTTTTGTCTCGCAGTGGATTATTTAGAGCAGGAAGCAAACCATAATTAGCATTTACGGGTTGAAAATTCTTGATAGAGGTATCAATTAAACGACGCCAGATTTGACCAGTAATCGTTTCTGGAGGAAGTATAGCTAAACCTTCTGAAATAATCTTAGCAACCAAGAGACCTGAAGCAATGCATTCCACATAACCTTCCACACCGCTTAGTTGTCCAGCCACATATATATGAGGTGCATTCTTAAGATTGAGCTCGGGATTTAGTACTGCGGGAGCATTAAGGTAGCTATTACGATGCAGTGAACCATAGCGTAGAAATTCAGCTTTTTCTAAGCCTGGAATGAGTCGGAATATTCTTTTTTGCTCAGAATAACGAAGCATAGTCTGACAACCGACTAAATTATAGGCGGTATGTTCCTTATTTTCAGGACGCAGTTGCAGAACAGCAAAAGGAGTTTTACCTTCTTTTTCCAGTCCTATAGGTCTCATAACCCCGAATCTCAAGGTATCTTTCCCTCTTCGGGCAAGCTCTTCAATAGGTATACAATTCTCATAGAACTTTAGCTTAGCCTCCGTCATTTCATTTTCAAAGGAATGCGGTGGATGTTTCTCACCAGTTAATAAAGCCTCCACAAAATGGTAGTATTCCTCTTCAGTAAATGGACAATTTAGATAATCTGGCTCACCTTTATCGTATCTATCTTTCAAGTAAATTTTATCCATATTTAGACTATCAGCTGAGACAATAGGAGCAATAGCATCATAGAAATAAAGATGAGCCGAACCGACCACAGATTGGAGCTCCTGAATAAGATTATCAGAAGTTAAGGGTCCTGTTGCCAGAATACTTAACTCTGCTGGAAGAGTGGTTATCTCCTCACGAATAAATTCAATATTAGGATGGTGAATTATTTCAACATTAATCTTTTGGGCAAACAAATTACGATCTACCGCCAGAGAATGTCCAGCAGAGACTGCACAGCTTTCAGCTACAGGTAAAAGTTTTGAACCGAGCAGATGAAGTTCCTCTTTAAGCAACCCAGCAGGTGTGTCTAAAAGGGTGGATTTTAGAGAATTACTACAAACCAGTTCTGCTGGATATCCAGTTTGATGAGCAGGGGTCATTTTCGCAGGTCTCATCTCATAAAGCTTAACTTTCCAACCCTTATCTGCAAGATATAAGGCAGCTTCACTTCCTGCTAAACCTGCTCCAATTATTTTAATCTCAGGCATATAATAATATCTATTTAGATCTTTTAACTCTTAAAAATATCACTGCTCCAATTAAAGCAGCAGCCACATCGTGAATGATAAAGATGATAAGAGTAGTACTGACAATATTTTCTGAAAGATAACCGATATCAGAAAGCAGAGGTATAGCCAATTTTTCTTTCACTCCTAATCCCGCAAAAGTAATGGGAATACTATAGGCAAGATGGCTTAGAGACATCCTATTCATAATTTCCCAGAAACTGACAGGTTGCACTTGTTCCAATAAAATCCAGTATTGTATATAATTTAGGAGAGTAATAACAATCTGGGCAAAGACCATTGCAGGAGCTAATTTCAGATATCCTGATTGAAGTTTTTTCAAACGTCGGTCTACAGAAAGTAAGAAATACATCCAGAAAGGCATAGTATCAAATATTAAAAATAAGAGCCAGGAAATCCAGGAAGGAATACCTAAATCTACGAATACCAGAGCCATACTGGCAAAAAATAGCAAAACCCAAGTCACAAAAATCCGCTCCAATATAAACGAATATAAAGAATTAATCTTACTATCGTTATGTACAAACGCTATTTTACCTATCATACCAAAACTTCCTGGAATGGCAAAGCGAAGTGCCTGTCCAATCATATAAGAATTGAAAATCTCATATTTAGCTGGATGATAATTGGGATTGACTTGAAGTGCCCATTTCCAGGTTAGATATTGTCCCCAGTGTCTCAGAACAGTAATTCCTACAAGAACAAGTATAACCCAAACTGGTTGAGTGACAAATTCCCTGACCACTACTCTTAAATTCAATTTACTGAATATACTCCACATAATCAGGATAGTAATACCCAGCTTTAGAATAAAAGAAAGGACCCCCCGCAGGTTGTTTTTCTTCTTCTGTTTTTGCATCTTATTTAGAAATCATCTTATTTGTATGTTGTAGTGCTTCCTCAATCAATTTTTCTGGAATAGGAGGGATATTTCCATCTTTTATCATTTTTTGACAGGTCTCTCGAGCTTGTAATATATCTGTTCTGGCTTGTTGATATAAACCTTCATAACTATTAGTTTTCCTGGCAACTCCTTCTTGCATTGCCTGGCTTGCGACTTCTGCTGCTTCATAAGGAAAGACATCTATTTCATCCATTTGAGGGATAATATTATCTGGTGATATTCCTCTTTGCTCTGCAAAAGTGGCAAGAGCATAAGCAGCTTTAATAGCCATTGTATCCGTTATGTGCCGAGAACGAACCATTAAAGCTCCTTTTAAGATACCAGGAAAACCTAAGGAATTATTTATCTGATTAGGAAAATCTCCTCTTCCCGTGGCAACAATAAAAGCTCCAGCTGATTTTGCAGCATAAGGATAAATTTCAGGAACAGGATTGGCACAGGCGAAGACAATGGGTTTTTCTGCCATTAATTTAATCCATTCTGGTTTTATTATATCAGGTCCCGGAGTGGAAAGAGATATTAGAACATCAGCTTTTTTCATTGCTTCTTCCATAGTATTATAATGCTTGGGATTGGTCTTCTGGGCAAAATCCCACTGTCTAAATTTATCAGGATTATTTGCTAAATCCACTCTATCAGAATGTAGAGCACCCTTACTATCAAACATAATCAGATTTGCCGGGTCTAATCCTTCTTTCATTAAAAAACGAGCAATGGTTGTATTGGCAGCACCTGCTCCATAAAGTACCACTTTTATATCAAAAATCTTCTTATCTACAAGTTTTAACGCATTAATTAAACCAGCAAGAGTTACACAGGCAGTTCCCTGTGCATCGTCATGCCACACTGGAATTTCACAACCAGTAAGTAATTCATCCAGAACATAATAACAGTTTGGTTGGGAAATATCTTCCAGATTAACAGCTCCAATACTGGGTTCTAACATCTTAACAAAATCAATAAGTTTTTCAGGAACAGGGTTGCCCTTCGCATCACGGTCATTAACACAGAGAGAGATGGCATCTAAACCTCCCAGGTATTTCATCAACATTGCCTTACCTTCCATCACACCTAAACCACCATATATTCCACAATCTCCATCCCCTAAAACTCTGGTGCTATCTGTTACAATTGCAACTAAGTTCCCACGATTGCTTAATTCAAAGGATTCCTCAGGATTATCACGGATAGTGGTAGAGATAGAAGAAACCCCAGGAGTATACCATACATTGAACCAATTAAAATTCCAGATTCCAACTTTGGGCAAAGTCTGCATCTTTCCATGATAATAACGATGCGAGAGCTCAGCTAATTTTTTAAGAAAAATAGTCTGAGCTGATGCTCTTTTTTCCGCATTATAATTGCAATTGAAATATTCTTCCAAATTAGAAAGGTCAGTTTTCAATTTTTCCATATCATAATCCAAAAATTTAATAAGTTCCTTTTCAACAGGATGGTAAATATTGTCAATCAGATTGACAATTCCAAATCCCTAATCAATAGATAAATAGGCAATTAAAAGGTAAATATAAAATATAAAAATAGTATACATTTAATTAATTAAAGAGATAATAAAGTTATAAATATTGTCATAATATATTCTATTTTGTTATTAACCTTGCTAAATCCACTTTCTTAACCCTTTATATTCCAAATATATATACATTCTCCCTTAGCTCTTTCTTAGCTCTTTCTTGTCTCTTCCTTGACGGAGAAGCTAAGTGAGAGGCAGGTAACAGATAGGATAAAATAAAGATAGCAATCCTATTGTTATAAGGTAAACTTATTATAATGATATAATATCGTCTACCTAATTAGAATATTATTCTTTTAAAATCAATATAGCTGCACAATTATAGGCAGAGCAAATAAAAAAGCCCTGCCGAAACAGGGCTATAAAATTAAGTTTTTTAAATTACTCTTCTAATTCCAACTGAATTCTGCCTTCCAGAGCATCAATCATAAATTGAGCAGATTCATTCAGGTCGCCTTGAGGATATTTTTTCAAGAAATCCTTAAACAACTGGAGAGCACGTTCTTCATCTTTAAGTTCCTCAGCGATGATGAAAGCCTTCATAAAAAAGGCACGATAATCATCTGAACCATTGGGAAAATGCTGGATTATCTGGTCATAAATGGCAATAGCATCGTTAAAATTGCGACTTTTTGCGGCATCATCTGCCATTTTAAAGAGTTCATCCGCATTGACTTTAAGTGTAATTCGCTCTGGATAAAGAACCATATGAAACTCTTCGTATAGTTCCCGGGTCACTTTTTCCTGTTGAGCCATCTGTCTATCTCTTCTAAGAATATTATAGATACTGGGTTCAACTTCTGTAAAAGATTTAACTTGAGCAGGGGTTTCTGCAATAATCTGGAAAAAGACAATATCGCCACGGGCAGTTTTGAATACAGGACTAATATATCCGATAGGATTATTCCAGACCATATCACAAAAGTCTTTATCTGGTCCTATTCCAGTAATTATACCATTATTATATATATGGTCTAAAACTGATAAGTTAGGTTTTTTGGATTCTTTTTCAATTAATTTATTAATCCTTGTAGTATCATCAAAAGCAGTGTAAAGAGCATATTTTTTACGAACGGACTCAGCAGTTTTTTCATCATCAAACCAGAGAACCTTGATAGTTCTATAACCTGGAGTAGTAAAATCATTGATATGCGCATCATAATAGGCACGAGTATCTTCACTGTCAATTTTAATGGAATCAACTACAAGTATTTTATATGCTTTTTGGAGCATATAATAGCGTTGCATCTGCTGATAATTTTCATTATCTTTTAGATACTCTTCATAATTCTGATTTTTAGCCTCCAAATAAAGCAGGTTGCGAATAAGTTCTTGTTCCAAATATTGATTTGCTCCACCGCCTTTAGTGAAAAAGAGTTGTTCTTGAGGAGAAAGTTTTGAAAAACTATCCAGCAAGGATTTTACTGTAATAGTCAATTCCGGCTCAGAAGCAGTGACCAGGACTTTTTCTTCAATATCTTTATTTTTAGAGGGATTTCTCAAATCAATCTGATTAACGAGAGTGGAATCAACAGCCACTGCATATTTGGTCTTTAAATCACTCATAAGAGCATTGAGTAAACGGTTCTCCACTTCTGGTTTAGCACGCTGTTCCAGTTCAGAATAAACATCCTCATAGGTTTTTTGATAACCAGGTTGATAATCTATAACGCGGAAAACATACCATCCAGTTGTAGTTTTATAAGGACCAAGAATGGCTGTTGTATCGGGTTGTGCTTTAGCAATAAGGTCTTCCAGTTCATAATCATTACCGATTCCAGGAATATTTCCATTTAGCCGGATATTTTTTACCACACCCTTCAAACTCTTTATATAATTATTTATATTATAAAGATTGGAAACCTCTTCAAAACTTTTCCCAGAACGGAGTTCCTGAATTGCTTGAAGAGCTGTTTCTTCATCTGGTAATTGAATAATATTGGCAGTGATATTAGGATTTACATAGAACAATTTTTTATTTTCTTCATAGTAGCGTTGTTTATCTTCTTCAGTGACCGCTACCCGGTCAGTTATATTTCTTTTGTAAAATTCCTGAATAAGATACTGTTTTTTTGTTGCTTCAATATTAGCGAGGACTTCGGGGTCTTCATTCAGCTTTAGTTGCATAGCTTTGGCAGCAAAAACTTCTTCCATAGCAATCGCATCTAAAACCTGTTTTTGTCCTTCCATTGTTTTGTATCTTCCCTGGACATTAGGTGGAAGCATTGAAATTCTTTTTTCCAGGTCAGCCCGTGTAATAACTCCTCCATCAAATTCTGCTAAAATATCAGTTTCATTTATTCTGTTCTGTTTAGAAACCTCTACAGGGGCTAAATTATCAGCACAAAGGGTAGTAATAGCTATGAGAGATACAAGGGTTACAATAAACCATTTTTTAAAATGCATTATTTTCTCCTCAATTGAGTATTAATATATGAAAAGTCAAAAAAAGTATAGACAAAAAAGAGTCAAGATATTTATAAGATTCTATTGTGGGTTTAAATAAAATTTGAGATTTGGCACGCATTGTGCAAATATAAAAAAATATAAGAAAAATCCGATAAGGAGGAAATTACAATGCTTAATAAACTTCAAGGACAAAAGGGATTTACCCTGATTGAAGTATTAGTGGTGGTCATTATTGTCGCCATCCTTGCCGCTTTAGCGGTTCCCATATACTTGAGATATGTGGAAAAGTCTCGTTCCACTGAGGCTCAGACGGCAATAGCTGCCATTCGTAAAACCTATGATGTATACCGTCAAACCACAGGAACCACCCAGGACTACACCATTGAAAAGGCTATGAAAGATGCCAATTTAGGTGAAAGCACTTTAAAGAACTGGAAATTTGAAGTTGTTGGCAATCCACCGAAGAAATTCATTGCTACTTCCACTGAAGAATTTCCTGGCGGTCCTGATAAACAGGTCTGGTATGATGTTCAAGAAGCAAAGTTCCATGGTTACGGTATAGATGAGTTTACGAACCCTATGACGGAGGCAATGGAAACCGAAACAGGGAAATAATAAGTGGAGGCAGTAAGTTGACTATCTATGAATTATTGCAATTCACAGCGGAAGCGGGTGCGTCTGACCTGCATATAGCTGCAGGAGCGCACCCTATGGTTCGTGTGAATGGTAAGATGAAACGTCTGAATCTACCCATCCTATCCCCAGAAGAAGTAGAATCACTGGTTTTTGGTGTGATGAATGAAGTTCAACAAGATATGTTCAAAGAACAACTGGAAATTGACTTCTCTACCAAACTAAGTAACGATGTTCGTTTCCGGGTAAATGCTTTTCATCAAATTAATGGCATCTCTTGCGCCTTCAGAGTCATTCCTAATGAGATTAAAAGTTATGAGGAGCTTCATTTACCGGATATCCTGAAAAGACTTACTCAGAAGGAAAAAGGATTCGTTTTAGTGACAGGTCCAACCGGAAGTGGAAAATCAACCACTCTGGCTACGATGATAGATTCTATTAATGAATCTCGTTATTGTCATATTATCACCATTGAAGACCCTATTGAATTCGTTCATCAGAGTAAAAACAGTCTGATAAATCAAAGAGAATTAGGGCATGATACCTGGAGTTTTACAGCTGCTTTAAGAAGTGCTTTGCGTGAAGATCCTGATGTGATACTGGTTGGTGAAATGCGTGATTTAGAGACGGTGTCATTAGCATTGACAGCAGCAGAAACTGGACATCTGGTCTTCGCAACTCTGCATACAGGAAGCTGTACTAAGTCCATAGACCGTATTATAGATATGTTCCCCAAGGAACAACAGCAACAAGTAAGGTCTATGCTTTCAGAATCTCTGGAAGCAGTTATATCTCAGACTCTCTTGCCCACAAAAGATGGAACCGGTCGTGTTCCAGCAGTTGAAATTATGATTGCCAATACTGCAGTCCGAAATCTAATCCGTGAAGAGAAGACTTATCAGATTCCCTCAGTCATCCAAGCTAGCACAAAAGAAGGAATGCAAACTCGAGATCAGTCTCTATATAATCTGGTAATGAATAATTTAATAGAAAGAACAGTAGCAGAACAATTTGCCGACAATCCTAAACAATTTGCTACAGGAGCAGGATTTGTGTGATGAATAGCAGAAATTCTGCTCATTCTTTTTCTGCAACAAAACTATTACAGGAACAAAAGGGCATGACCTTATTGGAAGTCTTAGCCGTAATGGTCATTATTGTCGTTATGGTCCTGGCTATCTATATAGGCATAGTTTATGCAGAAAAACAATTACTGATTAATTATAGAGATAGAGTAGCAACACTTTTAGTTACTGGTGAACTGGAGATGGAATATTATCGGCATGTTCATGATAAACCTTTTGAATTGCAAGTTAATAGGGAATACATCATTGATGATAGAGATCCAAATCATATTTTAGTTGGATATATGACCATAGAACAAAAAACTGCACAAGAAAGCTCTAATGAACAGTTATTGACCTATATCTATCTGGAAGCCACACTTCGCTGGATAGACCCCGACACGAAGAAAGAAAGGTTTATTAGAATGCGAGAAGATTACTTTATTTAGATAATATGAAAAAACATAAATCATCTATATTAGCACGGCAAAATGGAGTAACCTTAATAGAATTAATTGTAGTAATGGCGATATCGGTATTATTGTTATTAATTTCTGGGTTAGGTATTGGAACTTTCTTCAGAACTTATAAAGAATTAACTGCCTGGACTAAATTACAACAAGATGCTTTAAATTGCTTAAATCTTATTAAAAATGGTGTTCCAGTAGGAACGGGAACCGATACTGAATATATTGGTGTGATTAATGCGATGACCTTGGAACTAACCAATACTACCACGAATGTTTCTACCGGATTAAAGGTAATACCTCCATCAGCTTCAGATATATATAAATTTGATAATGCTCATTTTTATTTATATAATGGCGCTGTGCGTTGCACTTATGTACATCACGGTGTTCAAGTTGCTTCTCCTATATATATCTTTCCGAAAGAAGAAGATCTTGACGATATCATAATTGATAAGTTTCTTTTTACTAAGGTTAATCCAGAACCGAATGTCTATGTAGTCCAAGTAGAATTGAACGCAAGAATTAAAACAGGTGCGGATAGATATGAAATGGTTAAGTTCAAAACTAAGATGGCAAAAAAATAAAAAAGTAATCCTCTTTTGAGGAGGTTTTATGTTTAATATATTCAAACATCCCAGTGGAAATATTGCTATTGCCTTATTATTAAGTGTGATAGCAGTAATGTCCGGTTTTAGTCTATCCAGTATGGCTATGAACGATGTAGTGGCTTTTCAATATGATTTTGAGAATTTTCAAAGTACTCTTTTCCTACGTAGTGAAGCCTATAGAGGACAAAAAATAGCCCAAAAACTGGGAACTATATTAATTCCGGTGCGTACTTCTGAGCGAAGTATTGAATTAACCAATTCCGCACTGAAAAAAACTTTTAAAATTCAGTCGCTACTTAGTAAGGGACGTTTACTAACTTCTCAAGAAGTTGTTATGGGTGATCAGAAACAGCAAACCATAGTTGAATCATTGGTTAAATCTAAAACTGGTATCGGACAAGTTGCAGCTATGAATTCTAAATTTTCTATGATTCGTAAATATGGAATTTATACCTTAGAAACTGAGACTTTTGCTAAATTTATGTATTTTACTGATACTGATGAATCTCCTAATGGAACTAATGTCTATTTTCACGGTCCTGATATGTTATATGGTCGTGTTCATAGCAATACTGATATCTGGATTAAGCAAACTTACGGGGGTGTTAATGGTGGTTGGCCAATATTTTATGGTTGGGTCTCCACCGCAGGTGAAATCCAATCCCACTCAGGAAGTTATTCTGAAAGTCAGGTTTTCCCTGGAGGTCTTTCAGAAGGATATGATTATGTTGTTTTTCCGGAAAGTGCTACCCTTATTAGACGAAATGGGCAAAAAGTTGGACCTCTTAATTATAATCCCGATGTGATAGTTTATGTAGAAGTAGATGGTGCATCTTTTACTTATTATAAAGGGGACATACAATCTCCTCGGTTAGAAAGCGCTGATGTTTATAATCCTTATCCACCACCTACTGCTACTGAACCTTTATTTACAAATACTTATCAAGTGAGAGATACTGTTTGGACATTTGGGGCAAGTGGTACTGCGAATAATAGATCTAATTGGGTAAACAATCGTCTCTGGATTCGCGGAACTTTTGCCACCTATCAGACCTGGGGAAGTGCTGATACAATGTTTCTGGTAGATGATATTTTGCTTGATAATACTCCTGTAGGTTCGGACCCTGCCAATAATAATACTGATGTTGTCGGTTTAGTTTCCGAGAAATCTATCGTTATTAAGTACGGTTATAGAAGCCCAGTTGATACTTTACGTCACCACGATACCTGCGGACCAGACACGGGTTATGGTGGGATCTGGATTTATGCTGCAATGGCAGCTTTAGGAGATGGACATGGAAATACCCATCAGGATGGAGTATTTACCTTTGAATATCAACATCCTCACCCTTCAGTTCCTGATTATAGATATAATAATGTTCTATATACGAAAATAGACCTTCATCGTTACCATTTTCCACAGAGTAATGCATATAAATGGGCAACTTGTAATGGTCCCCGCAATCTGAAAATTGATTATCCCTGGTATAATCCTCTGTGGCCAGAGAGGACACCTTATCTGGAACGAGGATATATTAATATCTACGGCTCAGTTTCTCAAAGAAGAAGAGGATTCGTCCATCGCAGTTATTATGATAGTGAATGGCCATCCAATGATGAATGGAATCAGCCTATTGATTTCTGTGGACCCACAAGTGCACCTACAGCAGTGCAACATAATGACCCTGTATTCGGTTTTCAACTGACCAATATTAACTATCCGGGGACTTCTGGTTCTGGTACGGGTTATGAAAAAAATTATCATTACGATAACAGATTTTATCGTACCTCACCTATTGATTTCCCCCAGGTTAATCGTAAAGATGAAACACCCTTTGCAGCTGTTAACTGGATTATAAAACGTCCTCCAGAATACCTTTAAATATATAATGAAAAATATAGAGGAACAATGAAAAAAACAAAAGCAATCAAGTTTAAAGAATCTGTGGGTATTGATATTGGTAGTCACAGTGTGAAGGTAGTGCATTTAAAAAGACTGCATGAAGGCTTCAAACTATTAAACTACGAAATCAGACCCACTATACCAATTGATGTAGAATATGTTCCCAGTGACCTGCGTCCCGACCGTTTTGCTCCTGTAATAGTAGAAATACTAAAAACGCTGCATATCAACCCTAAAAAAATCCAACATCTGGTCACTTCTGTGGGAGGAGATAATACCAGCATTAAACAAATAAAGACCATTTTCCTCCCTGATGATGAGTTGGAATCAGCTTTATTCTTTGAGGCAAAAAAACATATCCCTATCAGTGGAACCGATATGGTACTGGATTATCAAGTTATTAGCGTAGAAGAAAAAACTAACAATATGAATATCCTGTTAGCTGCCACTTCAAAAGAATTACTAAATGAACATACTAATATTCTAACTACAGCCGGGTTGACTCCCAATATTGTTGATATAGATTCTTTGGCTGTAGCAAATAGTTTTATCTTAAATGCATTTGTAGAAGAGGGAGTTTATATTCTATTAAATTTAGGTGCCCATCGTACCAATATGGTTATATGGGGACCTGAAGCCAAGTTCTTTGCCCGGGACATTCCTTATGGAGGCTATAATTTCACTCGTGATATTATGCGTAAACGCCAAATGGAATGGCAAGAGGCAGAAAACTATAAGATGGAATGGGGCTTACTTGATGACCCCAGTAGAGCTGGAACTCAGACGATTAGTATGCTGGATATTTCTGAAAAAGCAACTGAAGACGCCATCGTTGAAGAGTTGAGGCGTTCCCTACGCTTCTATGTCAAAGAAGCAGGTAATAGCGATTTTCGTAAGGTCTACCTTATGGGTGGCACTGCTAAATTAAGGGGATTACCAGAATATATTCAAGAAAAAGTTAATATCCCTACTGATGTTTTCCACCCATTTATTAATGTGGAGATGCCAGAAAAATTCGAAGACAAAAAAGATCCGCAACTTGCCTTAGCTATAGGCTTGGCTATGCGCTTAGAATAGGATGTAATTATGGAAAATATCTTTTATTTTAAAATAAATCTAAACAAATATGGGGAATTAAAACTACAAGTAGAGAAAGAAAATAAAACTTTCCGCAATGCTGTTATTATTTACTGTATTTGTGCGGCTCTTTTGTTTGTTGGACTTTTCTATATTAATAAAGATATGAAAAAGAAAGTTGATAATCGCCGCAAATTCTACAATCAAATCAGTTCTCAGCTTGCTGCAGTAGAGTCAAGTGGTGAATATCTATCTGCAAAGGATTTAGAAAAGTTAGCAAAAACCTTTAATAACCGTATTTTCTGGACAAAGAAATTGGAAGCTTTAAGTCGTGAAATTGATAAACAATTAGCCATTAGAAAATTTACCTATAGTAATGGAGTTCTTACTCTTAATGGTATAATTGAAATTAGTAAAAATATTCAAGAAGGTGATGTTATATTCAATTTTATTCAACGATTAAAGAATAATCCGGAAATAAGTAATGATTTCCCCGAAATTAAGGCAGGACCACAAATGCGACAAATTTCTAAGGATACCGAAATTCTGGAATTTATCATTGAATGTTATAGTCGGGAAGCTGCTCCATTACAACCACAGAAGGTGCAACTATGAAAGAAAAATATCTACTCTTCATCGTTGGTATGATTCTGGTAACCATCCTCTTCTTCTGGGTAGCCAACACTAATCTTAAGAAAAATATTACTGAGATAGAACGGTATGATAAAAGGATAAAAACCTCTCTGGAAAAACTTAATAGTGCAATGTTAATGGATGCTCAGCTAAGCCAGTTTAAAGAAATCCTGGATAATACTTTAACAACCAACGAGCGTTTTTCTATAGATGAACTGAATGATTTTCGGAGAGAGATTGAAAGGTTAAGAGATAATAACAAATTGAAATTAATCAGGATATCAGATACTAATAAATACAACGAACCTGGCTTATTAGAACATACCTATTCCCTTGAATTAGAGGGAACATTTCAGCAAATGGGAAAATTTATCTCCGATTTGGAAGCTCAGAATTATATCATTAAAATCCAGTATCTTGATGTGAGTCCCACTCAAGTTTCAGGAAAAACTGACCCAAATGCTCCAAATACTTATAAAATAACTATGGAGCTTTCTATTTATAAGGTTAAAAAGGAGGCTTAAAGTGCAGTTTAGATATCTGAAAGACTTAGCTATGGCTCTTATTGCCATATCTCTCATTGCTTGCGCTATTAGGCTCATCTCCTTGAATGAAGCAAATCGTAAGATTCCTCCTCAGTCTAAATATACGCATGAATCCGTTTCTGATACTCTCAGAGCTCAAATTATGAGCATTGAATCTTCTATCTTAGATAGAAAAAATTTTGTGTTCTCAGTAACTCATGACCCTCTACGACAGGGTAATATCATTAAAGATAGATTTGATATGCAAAAAGAATTTGAAAATGCAGTAAGGAATATGTTCCGTCCCACAGGTACTTATATTGATGAGGAAACCGGAAGAAGATTAGTTACCATTGAGTATCAGGATAGAATTTATACTGCTGGTGTTGGTGATGTAGTAGAAGGACGAAAAATTATGTGGATAACCGAACAAAATATTGGCATATATTATGGTGGTCCTCAAACTATTCCTATTCAACCTCGTCCTCCAATACCTGATTTTTCCTTAGAAGAAACCAGACAAAAATCCCTGGAACAAAATTACTAACTATGAAAAAATACAACCAAGCTGGAGTTAATATGATACACCATCCCTTGTCCAAACACTTTATACTTTGTGCCCTGGTAATGATATTACTATGTTCTGTATTCAGTATTGGAGCACAAACAAGTAACTTACGTAAACCCGTAACTCTAAATTGTATGGATGAACCCATATCTTCTGTTCTAAATACCCTTTCAAGACTTAGTGGCACTAATATTGTGCTGGCTACAGATCAAACTGGTATGGCAGAAAAAGAGCAAAAAAGAGTTACTCTTAATCTCAGAGAAGTCCCCATTGAAACAGCTGTATCCCTCGTAGCTAAATCAGCAGGATTATCCTATAAAATTTATGGCGATAATACTTTTCTGGTGGGAACACTACAGAATATTTCTGAATCTGCTGGTGAACAAAGCCACATTATTTATTTAAATTATCTTGATGCTGAAAAAGTTAGTAAAGCATTAGAAAATACTCAAGTCTCTGTGGTGCCAGTGGAAGGTCAAAATGCTATTATGGTATACACTAATACCGATACCTTTGAAGGTATTAATAATTTAGTTAAATCTATGGATGTCCCTCAAAAACAAATTGAGATTAGGGTCCGGTTAATTGAAATTAATCTTACTGATTCTAAAAAATATGGCATTGATTGGAGCAGACTAAATCATTTAACTACAATCATTGCTGAAGACCCAGTCAATTCTGTGGGTACTGGTCTACCTTATAATTATACTGATGTTGAAGGTTATCTACCCCATGGTAATCCTACGGATTTTGAACGGTTACCCAATCAACAGTATTTCCAGAGAATTAATGGATTCAATGATATCGGTCATTTCAGTCGCCAATTAACCGCTTTTGATATCACCATAGATTGGCTACTGGAAAATAATGCGGCAAAGTTGTTAACTGATACACGAGTGACTGCCCTGAATGGTAACGAAGCTAATATCCATATCGGTGAAGTGGTCCCCTATGTTGTAACTGATAATGAAAAACAAATCCAGGTCGAGCGTGAACAGGTTGGTATTATGCTAACTGTTATTCCTACAGTTAATGATGAAGGACTCATTACTGCACAAATTTCACCAGAAGTAAGTTCTGTCACTGAATTAGTTGGTGGTTATGTTCCTCGCACCAGAGTCCGTCGTATCAATTCCACTGTAACCGTTCCAAATGAACATAAAATTATAGTCGGAGGTTTACTCAGTTCTAACATTACCAATAGAGTATCTAAAGTTCCCCTACTTGGAGATCTTCCTTTTATTGGGAAACTCTTTCAGCATAAAACGGAACAAATTGATAACTCCGATTTAATTATTGAAATCACACCCCGTATAATTACTGCGGACCAATATCGTCCTGACCCTAATGTTCAGGAACTTAAGAGTCTCGGTGAACCTAAACTGGATGAGAGAATGACTCGTCGTCTAATCCAGTATGAAAATGTAAACAATGATAATAATAATAATGAGGAAAATAAGGGGAGATAAAATGAGAAAGTTAAATAACTTATTCCCAATAGTTATTTTCCTGGTTTTGGCTCTTTTCTTAGTTATTACTTCTTGTGATAGACGCAATCCACCACCCACAGGAATTGGAATAGTCAAACCTTCTGAAGTAGTAAAAATTACTAAAATTGTAGCTGAACCAGATACCATATACTGTGATAATAACATAACCTTTTCTCAGATAAGTGTCACTGTCAAAGATGGTGATGGTTTTGCCATACCAGGCAAAATAGTTAATTTCCGAGCCAATATTGGAAGAATACTCCGTAGTGTTCCTACAGATAGTAGTGGTGTCGCAAAAACCACTTTCTGGGATGACGGAGAGCAAGGATTAGCCACTATTATGGCTGTAGTCCAGAATATATCGGAAACAACTAATACAGTAATCTCAGCTGATACCGCCAGAGTAGAAGTATTTATTGATGAAGTTCCACCCGTGGAATCCGTTACTCTGAATTTCTCATCACAGGCTAATCCATTTCCTATGACTGTTATGCAGACCACGGAGATTAATGCTACCGCTAAAAATATTCTGGGACAGACGGTCCCTGATAACACCCTCATAACCTTTAGTTGCAATAAAGGAAAATTTGTAGATGAGGGTGGAAATAATTTAGGTATGAGTATCGTTTCAAAGACCTTAAACGGTAGAGCTTATGCTCGTTATAATGCTGGAGCTGTGGCTACAACGACGCCAGGAATTGAACCCGCATATGTAACTGCAAGTATTGGAGACATATCCAGCACTCGTGAAGTGATGATTTACCCTGGCAATCCTTTTAATATCCGTTTACAATCTTTTGTCCAAGTGGGAGATCAGATGATAGAAACAGATACCAGTTCGGTCGCCAGTCCAAACAACATTTATATGCTTGCTACTCTCAATGATCCCCATGGGAACCCCTGTCCTACAAAACCTGTCCGCTTTGAAACCAATCTTGGTTCTTTCTTGAATACCACTCAATCTATTACGCTAAATACTAATACTATGGGTGAAGCTCAGGTCAGATTTACCCCTGGTCTTGCTGCAGGAGCAGCTACTATTAAAGCATTTGCTAATAATGATACCCTACAGACTCAGCTTATTTTTAATATTAAATCTGACGATATTTATTCCATTTCATTCACTCAACAGGAACAGATAACTCTTAATGTTGCCAATACCGGTGGTACTGATTCAGCTATTTTAAGAGTTAAACTAAAGGATATTAATGGCAATTTAATTGATTATCCTCAAGAGGTATATTTCCGTATCGTTAATTTAAATCCACCTGCTGGAGCTAATTTAAACAATCAACCTGTCACGGACAGTGTATTAGTTATATCCACAGGAGGAGAGGCACAAGTCTCAGTAAATAGCGGTAGTGAATCGGGAATTCTTATAATACGTGCGTCCTGTATTGCTAAAGATGGACGATGGATACATGCCACTAAAGCTAATATTGTCATTCATGCTGGACCTCCCGCAGAAGTGAAACCATTTATCGGTGGTTTTAATACAGGACAGAATATGGGTGGAGGCCTCTGGAGAGTAGTAGCGGGTGCAGTAGTTAAGGATAGATATGGCAATCCGGTAGAAACCGGCACCTCTGTCTTTTTTGAGTTAATAAATAATGTGACGAATTGTCAGATTGGTGCAGCTGGTATTGTCGGAAATACAAGCGTAGAGGACGACTCCCTTGCAGGTGTTGCTTACACCACAGTTACTTATTCAGGAAATTTCACTTATGACTGGATTACTATAAAGGCAAGTACCGGTGCTGTAGCTGGAGAAGGTGTTGATGGCTATGCCACGGTCCAGTTGCCTTTAAATGATCCACGATTAGAAGCTCAGATTGTACCAGAACACCTAAATTTCTTTACTTCTGACACCTGGCTATCGGCTGATTTTTACGCTGTGCTTACTGATGGACAGGGTAAGCCAGTAGGTAATGCAGTTATTATATGCGTTTCTACCAAAGGACAATTTGTTGCCATACCAGGATTTCATAATAATTACCCTTACGATCCACCCTGGCAAATTATAACTGATGATGGAAGCTATGGAATAGGAGATAAAGCTGGATGGGCTTGGGGACAGATTAAATTCCACAAATTAGAAATCCCAGTAGGTGACCCGGTAAGTCAGACACCAGGACAAACAACAGCTGTAATTACTTTACGTATCTTAGGCACAAATGTCTCTACAGAAACCAGTATCGTTCTCTATCGTTACTGGGATGGATGTCCTCCATTCTAACATAAAGGTTTGAGGGATGGCGCATATAACAGCCATCCCTCAGTATAAATTTCACATCCTTTCAGGATAATGAATTTTAATTATAAAGGAAGTTAATAAATGGCTTTTAACCCTCAATTTGCCAGATTGGGTGAGATCCTCGTCCATGAAGGTTATGTTACAGAAGATCAGGTTAAAGAAGCTCTTATCAAGCAATCTAACTTTGGCTTAAAACTGGGCGAAACAATGATAAAACTCGGTTATTTGACCGAGGAGCAACTTCTCAAAGCCCTTAATATGCAGTTAGGTTATGATATTGTTGATGAAAAAGAGCTTATGGACCTGGATATAGAAGTGGTGCGTAGAATTCCTGAACCTTATGCCGTGGAAAATCGGGTTATCGCTCTTCGTGAAGATGCTGATGGTATGGTTGTTGCTATGGCTGACCCGGATAATCTCACCGTATTGGATAGCTTGAAAAAGATTTTAGGCACTAATGTCAAACCCAAGCTAATTTCGGATTCTATGCTCCATGATACCGTTGAAAAATATTATAAAAGCATCCGTACTACCACTGAAGTTGAAGAAGCAGTTGGCGGTTTTGACTTTGTAGCTGTGGATGAAGATGAAAACGAAATTACAATTGCTGCTGCTTCCCAACAAGCAGATGCACCTGTGGTTAAACTCGTTAATCTAATCATCAATGAAGCTATCAAAGCTAATGCCACTGATATTCATATTGAACCTTTAACAAAGCATACCCGCGTTCGTTATCGCATTGATGGTGCTTTACGAGAAGTTATGACTCCACCTATTGGAATGCATCCAGGTATTATCTCTTTAATAAAGGTTATGTCCAAATTAAATATCGCAGAACGTCGTCTTCCTCAGGATGGTCATATATCCTTAAAAACCTCTATTAAGAGCGTTGATGTCCGTGTTTCTATCACTCCTACTGTCCTGGGTGAAAAAGTTGTGATGCGTCTCCTGGATAAGGGTGAGTTCGGGTTCAAACTCACTACTCTCGGTTTTGAACCAGATGATATGGAAATCTTTAAAAAGATTATCCGTCGTCCCTATGGAATTATTATTGTATCGGGCCCTACAGGAAGTGGAAAATCAACCTCTCTTCATGCTGCCTTAAAAGAAATTGAAGATATTGAAACTAATATAGTTACCGTGGAAGACCCTGTGGAATACCGAGTTGAAGGAGTTACTCAGATTGAGACTAAAGAGCAGATAGGCTTAACTTTTGGTTCTGCTCTACGTTCTGTACTGCGTCAAGACCCGGATATAGTGTTGATTGGTGAAATTCGTGATGAGGAAACTGCTGATATTGCTATTAAATTCTCACTTACAGGACACCTGGTTTTCACCACACTCCATGCTAATGATGCTCCTTCCACTATTACTCGTCTTATTGATATTGGAATTAAACCCTATTTGGTTGGTTCTTCTCTCTGTCTGGTTATGGCTCAAAGATTGGTCAGGAAGATATGCCCTCATTGTATATCTGACTATCATCCCACAGAACAGGAACTTAAAGATTGCGGTATCACTCCTGAAGAAGCTGCTCAAATTAACTTTAAGATTGGTCGTGGTTGTGTCCATTGTGATAACACTGGTTATTCTGGTCGTACTGGTATCTTTGAATTGTTAACTATCAATCCTGAAATCCGTCGCATTATCTATGAGGGAGGCAATCAGGATTTAATAGAGGAAGCTGCGTTAAGAAATGGAATGCGTTCATTACATGATGCAGCAATAATTAAAATGAAAGAAGGTATTACTACCATCCGTGAAGTCATAAAAATGACTATAGTTGAATAATTACTGGAAAGAAGGTTTTCCCTATGCCTAATTTTGCCTATATAATTAAAGACGCTAAAGGTGCCAGGGTAGAAGGTATCGTCAAGGCTGATTCTCTTGACCAAGCGGTGGAAAAATTATCTAAAGAAGGCAGCACTATTATATCCGTTAAAGCCGCAGCTGAAGGTGCTTTCAAAGGTAATCTATCTCTCGCCGATAAGATAATGCTTTCTATCTATAAATGGCGCACTGGCGTTAGTTTAAAAATCCTCGTTTTCTTCACCCGACAACTTGCTACTATGTATTCTGCAGGATTAACCATTGAAAAAGCTCTCGTTGACCTGGAAAAATCCGAAAAGAATAAAAAATTCGCCAAGGTATTAAAACAACTCGCTGACGACATTCGGAAAGGTTATTCCCTATCGGAAGCTATGGAACAACATCCAGGTGTTTTTAATCCTATGTATGTAGCATTGGTCAAAGCTGGTGAAGTTTCGGGTACTCTGCACACCACGCTAAATGAATTGGCTGACTATCTGGAAAAAATGGAAGATACACATCGTAAAGTTAAATCTGCTATGGCTTATCCTGTATTTATCCTTATCTTCCTTATAATTGTTGTTTTCTTCCTTTTCTATTATGTCGTGCCTATGTTCGCCGAAGTTTATGCAGGGTTTAATGCTGAATTACCAGGTCCCACTCAGGTTGCTATCGCTATAAGTAATTTCCTCACTGACAATATTTTCCTCGCTATTCTTGTTATCCTGGCTATAGCAGCTACTTTCTGGATTGTTAATTTAACTGACCGTGGACGTTATGTCTGGGATTCTATAAAATTAAAAATCCCCATCTTTGGTAGTATCACTCTGAATTCCATTATGAGTAAATTCGCTCGCACTTTCTCTATACTTATGGCTGCAGGTGTGCCTATTATGGACACTATGGAATTGACTGAGAATGTGGTCCAAAATGCAGTTATAGAAGGTGGTATCAGACGCGCACGAGTTATGGTTAAAGAAGGTTACGGAGTGGCTAATGCCTTTAGAAGAACTGGTCTTTTCCCTCCCACTATTCTTCAGATGATTAGCACTGGCGAAGAAACAGGTGATATGGATAAATTACTTGGAAAGGCAGCAGAATTCTATGAAAAACTTGTGGATTCTGTTATAGACCGTTTGACTTCACTTATTGAACCATTATTGATTGTGATTATGGCTGCGGTCGTGGGAAGTATAATCGTTACTGTATATCTACCTATCTTTAGTCTGGGTGAAGCTATGAGTCAGGGTCTTAGATAACATTAAAGGTTAACTCATAAATACATAATCGGGGATTGGTTTTACCTTTCCCCGTTTATATTTAATTACTATTAAATTAGTTTCTTAACTATCAACCATTCCCTCAATCTAAAAAAACATACCCCCCAAAAGATGATATAGCTGTGCCATCCTTGTCATTTTAAGAATGGCACAACCTCCTTATGTTTAGCGAGTAGAGGATAATAAATGACAAAGATTAATGCTGATACCGAATTAACTTCCCCTCTCATATAGGGATTTTCTCAAAGGAGAAAGCATTCTATTCTTATCTCATATAGATAACAAAATTCGTAATTATTCCATACCCTCATTGATTTTATCTGCTATTTTGAGGAGCATATTCTCATTCATTTAAGCTTCTATTATTATAAGTTTAATTAACAGCTAAGGGGACAAGTTATTATCCCTGTCCCCTGCTTTTTTTTGCCCTCCGAATTAAAATGGAGCCGTCATCATATCGTAACCAGTCACTGGTTTCAAATAACCATTCAACACGCAATTCTTTACAGTTCTCACAGCTGTTCCCATAATCCTAAATTCCTCTATTGTTAAACTATCAAGGTCCACATTATTATCAGCTGCCCAGTTATACATAACCTCTATCCATAATGCATAGGAATTAGGTGCCCATTGGTCATCAGGAACATTTTCTGTCTCATTCAACTTTGCATATAATTCCAGTTGTGCCTTGAATTCACTGGAACCATTTTCCCATATTGTCGCTAAGTTATGACTTATAGAAACAATCTGCTCAGAAAATCTAGGATAAACATATTTTCTCGCTATACATATGGTGTCGTTATAACAACTACAAAAAACCAGGTCATCAAGTTTACCGCTGTAGGTACGTATACCGTATTTGAATTTGACTTTCATTTTGTCCTCCATAATAAATCAAATATTAGAAGGAACCTTTTATATTTTTTTCGTCCCTCCATATATATAGGGATGACATTTATAGATTGGTTTTAATATCTCAAATTCATTTAAAAAAGGATAGCTTGGAGGATAAATAGACCCCTAAACTGTAAATAACTGTAAAAAGTTGGACAAAATCATTACAATTAACTTTCCTGGAACGATAAACTTAGGAAATTATGAGCTATTCGGTGTAAATAACAGCTGTTTTGTCGTTGCATAGTTTTTTCCTACATTAATATTCTCGCCCAATTGGTATGCAAAAAATTGGTATGCAAAGGTCCTCCTTTGCATATAGCAGTGATCTTAGACCCCTCAAACGAGTTACGAGTTATTTCAATTCTTACTCAAATTGGTATGCAAAAAAATTGGTATGCAAAGGTCCTCCTTTGCATCTAGCAGTGATCTCATTCCCCTCAAACGAGTTACGAGTTATTTCAATTCTTACTTAAATTGGTATGCAAAAAATTGGTATGCAAAGGTCCTCCTTTGCATCTAGCAGTGATCTTAGACCCCTCAAACGGGTCAATTCAATTCTTACTTACCAAAGAATGCCTCTGCATATCTTCCAAAAGATGTCTCAATCCCCTTAAACGGGTCAATTCAATTCTTACAATACTATTTTGATATAGGACCTGCCATAGAGGTGGCGTCTCAATCCCTTCAAACGGGTCAATTCAATTCTTACGATTTTTAGTATGAGGGCCAATAATGAGTTTGCACCTTGTCTCAATCCCCTCAAACGGGTCAATTCAATTCTTACTCTCAGGTGAGATTTCTCTCTGAGATACAGATGAGTGCAGTCTCAATCCCCTCAAACGGGTCAATTCAATTCTTATGAGATTAATAAAGAACTTCATCGAATCTGGAATAAGGTCTCAATCCCCTCAAATGGGTCAATTCAATTCTTATAATGGTAAAGGGCTTGTTTTTGTTGAACAAGTCATAGATAGTCTCAATCCCCTCAAACGGGTCAATTCAATTCTTACTCGCTCATTACCTTATGGTGGCGGACGCTCCTTATGCTTTTATGTCTCAATCCCCTCAAACAGGTCAATTCAATTCTTACGAGGAATAATTATGCCAAGCTGTTGGAAAGAAGTAGACGAGTCTCAATCCCCTCAAACGGGTCAATTCAATTCTTACAAAGAAATAATCGCTGGACTCTACTTGTTAGGTATCTGGTCTCAATCCCCTCAAACGGGTCAATTCAATTCTTACTTTCGGAGGGATCAGTATTCAGCTCGGATGGGCGAAAGTCCTGTCTCAATCCCCTCAAACGGGTCATTTCAATTCTTACAAACCTCTTGGACTTTCCGGAAAAATCACAGTCCAAAATTCCATCTTTAATTTTCTAATTTCCTTAAAATAAATTTAATTTTAGTTGTCAATGATTTTTTTCTGTAAGTCTAACAATTTTCGTGTTCAATTGACAATGAGGTAGATAATATAATCAATTAAATTGCATAATTCTTTTAGAAGGTGATAAATTGACAGAAGAAAAGGTGAAGGTATTGACCTGTATGGAATTGAATCAATATAGAATTTCCAATCTCCTATCTGTCTCTCCCTTAGCACCTTACAAAGAAAAGAGCTAAGGGAGAGCCAAGATAGTTTAAGGCATTAATCAAATTGCGAAAGATGAGCGGAAAAATAGACAAAAATACAATGCAGTTTTTTTATAAGCAAATAAAAATAAATTCATTAGAAGCGAATATTAAGTCTACCAATAGCAATTAAGAGATGCAGAAAGAAAAATTTAAAGCTCAGAATGATAAATTGTTATTAGCAAGCAAACTATCAAATATATTACTTTAAAAAGTGGTTTAAATAATTTTGTGCTCAGAATGATAACAACTGGAGCTTATTATTTATTTTTTATTGCTTTAAAGTTATTTTTATTTATGCCATATTTTCTTGGTGATGTGCAATCTTTATAAAGCATTAAAATTCAATATCCAGTAAGAAAGAGATATATTTCCCCACTTACCAGGGAGCTTATGGTTAACACTGGCTATAGAGATAAGTTTCTATTTAACTAACTAATATAGCATAGAAAATCCTAATAGTTTTGCCAAACGAGTGGGTATTACCTCCTTGGCGAAAATCCTAATAGTTATGTAATACAAGGAGTTCTCGCACCCCTTAATGTATGTTTGCTATAGGTTATTTCAGTATAATTTTCCGTATATCCCTAAAAGTTTTGGTCTTCAGGGAAATTAAATAAATTCCGGAGCTTAGTTTATTTCCTTTAAAATCTTTACCATCCCATTTAATTTCAAATTCACCTCGTTCACATCCCTTAAATTGTTGCACTTTTTCTCCTTTGATATTATAAATATCCACACGATAGTTCAGAGGGTGTTCTTTGAGGTTAATTTTAATACTGGTGGAATCAATAAAAGGATTGGGGTAACAACCAACGATACAAGGAATTAAAGAAAGGGTAATATCATCGGACAGAGGGACTTGCACATCATAAGTAGCAGAAGCAATTTCACTGGGATTCCAGTCAGTTTTATAGGCTTTAGCTTTAATGACAATGAGGGTATCCTGAGCCAGATGAATAGGAATAGAAAAAATGGGAGAATTTTCATCAGGATTTGAGCCATCCATAGTATAATGAATCACTGCTACTGGTAGGTTACAACTTATCACCACATCAATAGAATCATTATAAACTCCACCTGGTGGATTAAAGATAGGAGTAGGAACAGTTCCGGTGATAGTGTAGATATGAACTGAAACATCGCTGGGCATCCAATAATTTTTATAGGCACGAGCACGCACTTCTGTGGTAGTATTCAAGCCAAAATAAAGAGGGGTTGAATATTGATTAGAGACTGGAGTGGGATCAGTTCCATTTAAAGTATAATATATTTGTGCGTTTAAGGTGGGACAAGTTATAGAAACAAATTGAGGAGTTTGATAGATTCCACCAGGAGGAAACATTATAGGATTTTCCACGGTATAAATTTCACCTCCCAGAACTGGAAAGAGGTCATTAGGCCAGGAACCTATCATACCTTGAACCTCAGTAAGAAGTGTAGTGGTGCAATTTACAATTTCTTGTTCACTGTAATCCCATATTTTAAACTGTACCTGCTCACCGTTGGTTTCGGTGAAAATCTGGATAAGACAACCAGAGATACCATTTACAATAGAGATGTGTTGTTTCCCCCGCAATTCTGGTTGACCATCAACGAAGACAAAAGCAGCCAGAATATCATTATTTTCCGTAGGATTACCGGAGATTCCGACTTGCGCCAGGACGGTCATACTGCTGGTTAAAATTAAAGGTTCTGTCCATGGGTCAGTAATCATATTTGAGCCAGCATATATTTGATACATATTATTGGGATAGCTACCAACTATACCATTAACTTCGGAGTTAAGAGTCGGAGAAGCATTAAAGACCATTTGAGCACTTTCATCCCAGACTTTAAAGTGAATAATTTCCCCGTTGGTTTCGGTAAAAATTTGGATTAGACATCCAGCAACTCCATTGATATTTTGAATAGTGGCTTTACCACGAAGTTCGGTAGTCCCTGCAACCTCTACCATAGCCGCCAACACATCATTACTTGAAGCTGGCATTCCATTTATAAAAACCTGAGCCATAACAGTCATACTTCCTGGCAGGACAACAGGTTCTCCCCAGGGATCAGTGGCAAAAGCAGAAGTTATTAGCACAATCAAGGTGAGTAGAAGGAGAATTTTAGGTTTCATAACACGCTCCAATTACTTAAGTAGCAGAAGTTTAATCAGTTGATTTTTACCGGCTGGGTACAATTTACAATAATAGATGCCAGAAGCAACTTTTCTGCCATTATCATCCGTTGCATCCCAGATGAGATTATGATTTCCAGAGTCAAGAGTCCCATCAAAAAGAGTTTTTACTTTTTGACCCCGGAGGTTATAGATGTTTAGCTGAAGCGGAGATTTTTCTTTCCCCATAATCAAAGAAATAGAAGTGGAATTTGTGAAAGGATTAGGATAGGCAGAAATAAGAGCAGTATTAATTTCCGGGATTTGATTCTGATCAGGGATAAGATTATAGAAAATCCCCTGTTCATAATTTCCTATCGCTTCACCAGGTGCACTTAATAAATCTGGCAGAAGGTTATAAACTTCATCACTATCTTTTTTAATGAGTTTAAACTGGATTATTTCCCCAGCTTCTTCAGTAAAGATATTGATAAGAGCACCAGTAATGCCATTATTTTTCTTGATATAGGATAATCCTCGTAATTCTTCATTCACCAGAGTTGCTAAAATATCACCTTCCTGAGCAAGTTCATTCAGTGCACAAAGCACTGTTTGACTATTGGTCTTCACAATGGGAGTCCCATATTTTTTACAGGAAAGAACAGGCTGAAAGATTATATTTTGTTTCCCAGAGGGAGGATAAACTAAATTGCAAGAGGCATTAACTTTAATCCAGTAGGCTTTTCCAGGATGGAGAACATTTAGATTGCTGAAAGGATTATTGGTTTCATACACGCCTTCCTCACCTTTAATCTGAATGAGATGAGTAGCAATATTAGCTAAGGCAGCACCTGTATTCAAAGTAACTTGAGGGGTATAACCGATTAGATTCCAACCAGGATTTAAATTAATAGGTTGAGCAACATCAATTGCAATTCCGTTAACAAGCAAGTTACAGGGACTGGAAACCTTGACAAAATAGCCTTTCCCGTCGGCTAAATTGGTTAATGTATTATAAGGATTATCAGGAATAAAAACTCCATTGGGTGATTTAATCATTACTATATTGGACATAATATCATTAAAGATATCAGTTATATCCATACTTTCAGGATGTACATTAAGAGAAATCATATTCCAGCCAGTCTGGAGATTAATAATCTGAAGCTGAGAGGTTCCAAAATTTAGCCAGAAAAGGTTCTGGGGATATTCTCCAATAGTTCCATTGACTATACTATTGAGAGTTTCTTCCGCAAAATACACTCTATTAGTACTGGCATCCCAGACTTTGAAATAGACGATTTCTCCATTAGTCTCTGTATAAACCTGCAAAAGACAACCTGCAACTCCATCTATGACCTGTACGGTTTCCTTCCCGCGCAATTGAGGAACCCCATTGACATTGACATAAGCTGCCACTACATCTCCTTCAGAAGCCATAACTCCATTAATCTGAACTCCTGCCATTACTGTCATACTGCTACTTAAGACAATTGGCTCTCCAAAAGGATCTTCTGTAGGTAGTTGAACAGGAAATACAATCTGGAGTTCAGTAAACATAACCTGTCCACCATCAGGGTTCATATGATAGGGTGGAGTAATTACATTGGAACCCCAGGTGTAATCGTTATAGAACATCAGAGCTAATTTTCCAACCTTATGTCCTTCTTGCATACCTATATATTTAATCTTATTTGCAGGATAGACCCACATAGGTTTGAGACCAGCAAATTGAGGAGTATCTACATTATTCAGGATAATAGGTTCACTCCAGGTGTTGCCATTATCTGGTGAGACAGCAATCCAAATTTCTGGAGTATTTGCATAAGCTAAATATTGCATATCCCCAAATTTATTAAACCTGCGAGCTCTCTCAGAATTTTGCCAAACTGCTGCCATCATTCCTTCTTCATTGGCGTTGGTGATTTTGCAATTATTATAATGGAACTGCATAGCATCACTATGAGCTGTATCATCCCAATGGGGATAGGGCCAATCGCTCACTATTAAAGGATTTGAAGGTGCTATATTACTAAATTCATCCACTTCTCCAAAAGGAGGTTCAAGGTCCCAGGGACAAAAAGTAGTATTGAAGGTATCGGCTGGGTCTTTCTGGGGACAAATGTCTTTAATGGTGAAGGTTTCAGTTTGAGGATTAAAAATAAATTCTTTAACATATTGATAATTAGGGTAATAATAATCATCACTATTTTTAAATGCCCAAATAGCAAAGACATGAACTCTTCCTTCATTATCTACAGAGGCATTTAAATGACCGGAGTTATGAATGCCAAAATAGATATCCCCATTATCACCATAAGGTTGACCGGTAACGGGAGAAACAAAATATCCAGTGTTATCAGTAGGTGAAGTTGGAGGATTCCACATATTCAGATGACTGGAACTACTAACTCTTCTCCAGGTGCCCTGCCCATAATTAGGACAGATAAACACATCCAAATCAGGTTCATTAATAGGGGTAATTCCATCATTTGCATAAGCGGTATGATAACCAGCATAATAGAGGTTACCCGAATTATCACAAGTAATAGAATGAAAAGGTCTTCGCCAGTTCATATCTACATTCCATTGATTTAGTTCCGGAATGGAGGTGTAACTCCAGACCAAGTCATTGCCCTCTTCAATATCTTCTTCATTGAAATCAGCATAAGCAATATAGGGATTTTCAACAGGATATGAACTATGAGTAACTGAATTTGTGGCAACGACATAGATTCTTCTTTTACCTGCTATTGGTGAAGGACCAATTACCGCGGTAGGCCAATCAAAATCGTTATCATAAGTTATAGGACCATCAGGAGGATCAATTATAATAGGATTATCAAAAATAATTTGATAATGAAAAAGACCAGTAATACCATCCAGGAACGCATCTGAGGCAAACTTTATCTCATACTCAAGATCGGCATCAAAATTACCATGCCAGGCATATAATGGTTTACCAGAAACGGGATCAACCGCTAAAGTGGGATAGCCTTCATTTAAATTTTGATCACTAATCTCATTATTAGCTATAATTTCGCCTTGTGGACTAATATAGGAATAAAAAACCCGACGAGTTCCACTTGCCATTCTTCTTCCGTGATAGGTCATAAAATAGCCGCCCTCTGCATTATCAGGGATAATTTGTAAGGGTAAACTGTGATAGCTACCAATCATATAGTCATAATAAGAAGTCATTATTGAAATTGGTGTCCTGGTGAATGTATATTCTGGAGCAATTCTACTTGAGGAATAAACTTTTGTCTGTGGTTCTATCTCAATTTTATTGGGATAGGAATAAGGAGCCATCTCCTTAGCTGGTAATATAGTAGCTAAGGCTATGATACATAGTAATAAGACTAAAATTCTGGAATTCATTTTTCCTCCTTAAAATCCTTATTTAGTCATTATCATTTTAATATGTTTCTTGTAATGAGGTGTTCTCATCTCAGCAAAATAGATGCCGGAAGCAACTTTCCTGCCCTGGTCATCTTTTCCATCCCAGAGAAGTTTATGCTCACCTCTGCTGAAACTCTCACTGGTTAGATGACGAACTTTCTGACCTTTTAAGTTATAGATATCTATATTTACCTGAGTTTCTTCTCCTATACTAAAGACAATGGTAGTACTCGGATTAAAGGGATTGGGATAACAACCTTTCAACTGAGTAGGAATTATAACTTGGTCCTCCATTGAGGTTGATTCCAAAACTACAAACTCAGGATAATCTCCTAAAATAGCGCCTGGTTCACTTATCAGAGTGGTGGCTAAAACTATCTCGCTACCATCTGGTTTTAACAGGCTGAAGCTTATCTCTTCCCCTGACATTTCTGTATAAACCTGCATTAGAACTGCAGGAAATCCCTCAGGAGAAATGAACTTTTCCTTACCTCTTAATTCTCCTTCCACTCTGGCTAAGAGATAATCTCCCTCTTCTGCAGCATTGCATCTTGCCAAAAGGGTTAAACTATTAGAAAGAACCTTAACCTGCTCTCTTTCTTTCTCTTTTCTTATAGGGATAGATGGAGCTGAAACAGCCTTAGCTCCTCCCGGATATATCAGATTATGCGCTCCGTTAACCTTGATCCAGTAACCTTTACCTGGATACATAGTAGTCAAGGTAGAATAAGGATTACCCGGAATATAAACTCCATCTGTACCTTTCACCTGAATAAGCCATTCGGAAATACAACTCATAGCTTCCGTTACAACTAAAGGTGTAGTAGGAAAATAAGCAGCAAGATTCCAACCATCAGATAAGGGTATGGGTGTAGAAACAGGAATTGGTGCTCCACTTACTGTCCAGTTAACGGGATTTGACATCAAAATATGATAGGCTCTTCCATCCGTTAAAGCAGCTAAAGTAGAAAAAGGATTGTTAGGGATATAGACTCCGTCTGTGCCCTTGATCTGTTGAACCTGATTTATAATGGGAGCAAGTAAAACATCTAAAGTATGGTCAGATGGTGAAACATTTAAGGATATCAAATTCCAACCACTGGATAAAGGAATATTTTGGTTTGAACCTGTAGTGCCCATCACAACTACATCATCCACACAAAACATTAAAGCATCATTAGAGACACACTGAATACTAATATATATAGGACCAGTTTGATTTATCTGATAGGTATATTCTGTCCATGTGATTGGCACTTGAATATAATTGGGACCGCTTATAATAGTGAAATTAGAAGGATTGGTTCCTGTAGTGGATACTCCTACCTTAAATCTTTCCAGTCCAAATTGAGCGGTATAAGAACGTGCCCAGAAGGTTATCTGAGTAGGATTGTTAAGTACAGGAGTAATCAACCAGTCATTATTAGGAGGCGTAGTGGAAGCAAAACAAGCTGCAATTTTATTACCCGTATGAGTTACACCTGGAGTAGTAATAGGTGGAGTAATAGCTGAGGGTACAAAGATAATGTATGCCATAGGAGAATAGCAGTTGGGGAAAAAATGACCTGTAATACCATAAGTAGTACTTTGATCTACATCCACACAGGTCCAAGGAGCAAAAGTGAGAGCAAAGTTCTCATAGGTCTCAAAACTATCCTCCAGTAAGATGAGAGTACTGCTCGGAGGAAGTATGAAGTTAACGGTGGTGGTCTGATTCGTTATCAC